>Ga0310697_10000082_pt1 | contig 130540 bp, 179 predicted proteins | sample 172DNAGHGlowgp2_FD_203883 | JGI IMG/M metagenome (GOLD analysis project Ga0310697, IMG submission 203883) | Sheep rumen microbial communities from Palmerston North, Manawatu-Wanganui, New Zealand - 1728 DNA GHGlow gp2 (v2) (version 2) | ecosystem: Host-associated > Mammals > Digestive system...
GCTCAAGGCCAGAAAGGCGGAAATGGCATCACGGGACCTGTAGGATATACCGGAACTACTCCTTCCGGCGGCGATCAAGGATATCAGGGTACTCAAGGTACTCGTGGATCTCAAGGTTACAGTACTACCGGTACTAGAGGCACACAAGGCGCACAAGGTGTACAAGGCAATAGAGGTACTAATGTACAAGGCGCTCAAGGCCAGAAAGGCGGAAATGGTGGTAATGGAGATATCGGATATACTGGGACTACAGGAACGGGAGGAGATCAAGGATATGCGGGTACTAAAGGTACTAAAGGTACTCAAGGTACAATAGGTACGGCTGGTACTAGAGGTACGCAGGGTGCGCAGGGTGCGCAAGGTAATTGGGGTATCTGGGGTAACTGGGGCACCTATGGAAATCCCGGTGTGATGATTGTTGGTGAACAAGGGGGATCCGGAACTGTTGGCATTCAAGGCCCAACCGGCACATCATTCTATGTAAACTTTTATGCTGAGGGTGGTGGCGGGAGTGCTATTAACTGGAACACCATGAATTTAAGCATGACCAGGAAGTTTAATTCGACAGGCAATGATCACCCGGGACATACTGACATAATACTTACCTCCGCATGTATCAGTAACAATCAAATATCACAGGGTATTTTGTATATCTTTATTGATCCTTATTATGTAGCAACCGTAACACAAGAGTCTTGGAGGCAACCAAAATATACTACTATTGTAATAGACTCCGTCGAACTAATTACAGGCATAAAATTAAATATAGCAAACTATAATCACTATGAGAATTATATCAGAGTAACAAATGTTTCGGGCACGGATATACCAATTAGTATAGGGTGGTATGGTGGTCTTATGGTGGATATAAAAGAAACCAATGACGATACAACTGCGGAAATTATGGGATATACATTCTATGATGGAACGAAAACAACACAAGCGGCGTGTGAAGTGTTTGTTCAAGATGAATTATGGAGTGGATATATGTTGCCGAACACGAAAACTGTAGAAATAAGCTATGTTTCTCCTCAGGTTATTACTGATACGAGTTATTTTAATGAGGGCAATTGTTGCAGATCCGAAGGAGTTATTACAATATCCGGAGAAATGTCATATATTGGATATTGTGATTATATGACGGAAGGCTCTTGGGTAGAAGTAATTCCCGCTATTCAACCAGAAGGCGAGGAGCTTCCAAGCAGCTTCACGAACGAACCGGTTATTAAAACCGGCAATAACGGAAATCCTGTATATTTCTATACTCCACAAGCATATAATCGAGAACTGGAATCCGGTTTATATCCTCACGATTGGACACCGGGTATTGTAGGAAGTCCAATTACATGGCCGGTAAGATCCAGAACTACCCCATATTATCAATAAATGAATATACAGATCCCTTCGGGGGTCTTTTTTATTATTATATAAATTAAACAATTCTAATATGATTTCATTAAGAAACTTTATATCCGATACAGTGGATTCGGTAAGACCAGATTCACTTTCTAGATTATATAACAATCTCTGGGGGGCGTATTCTAATACTATTATGAGAAGACTTCCGGATGAATCGTATGAAATTACCGGACACGCTATTAAATATACCGGATATTTTGTTAATTTACTCACATGTAGAACTGTACCACAATCACCGCTTATCAATCTCGATAAAAGTTGGAATGAAATCTTGATCCGGAATAACATGTGTGCTTGGTTTGACAAAGACGCATCCGGTTTTCCGATTATTCGCATAAAAATGTGTTGCGAGGAATGCAAACCCGGATTAGAGATTCCGGAGGGCGTAGACGCAATGGATGTTTGTGACACATTAACATGTATAGAACCATATAAAACACCAGAAGATTAATATTAATGAGCCAAACCACCACATATCAGGCACAAGTACCGATAACTCCATCGGCATCCCGGCAATCTACAATAGTTCCCACACCAGGATGTTCTATTAAGAGGCTGCTGACGATCACCGTACCTATACGTTTTAGAGAAGTGCATGTGTGGGATGAAGCCACTGATATTACTAAATCGTGTTTATACTCTTGGAGTACGGATTCTATATGCTGGACTAATTTTGTAGCATATGATGAATATCTACGAATAGCTCCTAATATAGAAACAGATTTTTATCTAAGAATTATACTTTTTGCCGGATTTACTCAACTATCGTTAGATTCCGAGATCATAGATTGTTATAATATATGTCTTTGGCAAGAAAATCCATATATTGAGAGTCTTTGCGAACAAGCAACCGCTATAGATTTATACGGGAATCTAGATTGTGCATTATATATGCAGCAGCAATTATCCGATTATATTGCATGTATGATAGGAATACCTTGCTATTATTTTCGGGTTTTGCCGGATCAAGATACATCCGATCTTACTTTTAAAGAATATGTGCTGCATAATGTCGAGGATGTCAAATATATAAAATTAGTAACACAAGACGGAGAGATGCCATCTTCTCGTCCGATGATGACGGATTTTGATTTTGACTGGGATACGGATTGGGAAGTGGAAGTAGGAAAATCTATGTTTGCACAAGCATTTGGAGACACCGCTTTTCCCAAACAGAGAGATTTTATATATATTCCAATGATGAAGCGCATGTGGGAAGTTAATTCCGCCTACGACGAAAAACGGGAAGGGTTTATGTGGAGACCCACTACTTGGAAGCTAGGGTTGGTTAAGTTTAATGAAAAAACCAATGTGAATCAAAACGATTTTTCGGAAATCATAGATGGATGGTTGGTCAATAAATACGAGGATTTTCACGAAAATGAATTAATAGAACAAGAACGGGAATCCGGTACAACCCAAACAGAAACTCCAAAATATGCGGCTACCAATTTATATAACATATTCATATCCGACAGCATTCGGAAATCTATAACGGAATCCGAAAAATCTAATATTATACAAAGACAATATAATCAAAAGGCCAATGTAGTAGCCAGAAACGCCTATGATTTCAAGGAGGAAGACTCCATTATGACATATCAGAAGGGATGGTGTGGTGATTCCGGCATGTTATCTTTTATTATAGAAACGGAAAGAGCTTCCGATAAAGATATTATAATACTTGGTCCGGGATTGAATATATCTACATCTATAATAGATGAGAATAATTATTCCGTAAACTTTTTGGGGTGCTCCGTGATATTGGAATTAAGAAGAGCATATCAGATTGTAATCAGATGGAGCAGAAATACGTTTTCGGTAGAAATGTCGGCTTGTGAATATAAATGCAGATATAATGCACCTATTCCAAGACCGGAAATGTTCATATTTGACTACCTGAACCCTATAAATTCATTATCTCCATATAATAATGACCTATCTGTTTCCGAAATGATCTCCATGATCATATCTCCGGCTCCTTATCTGATAACTAATATCAAACTATATAACCAATATTTTTCTTGGGAGGATGCCGTGAAAGAAATATGCAAATATACCACTAATCATAAATCATGTATTATTAATGATCTTGCTCGTCCAATAGAGGGGGAATGGGGATTCGCTACAAGATAATATTGGAAATATGAAGCCGCATATGAAGTATCCCCCGATACTGAAAGTCGAGGCGTGCCCGGATATGGGAGTTTTTCGGGTTATGATGGTCTGAAATTTTATATTCGTGAAGTTGAAGAACTGATAAAAAAAAATATTTTTCATAATCGCATAACGCGCCAAATTCAAGCGATCTCTTCATAAGATATATAAATGTATATTTTTGGAGAGATCTTTTGTTATACGGCAGATAAATGCGCATAAATAATATATTTTTGAATATTATTTTAAGAGAACTAAAAAATATTTTATGAAAACTCTACAAGAATCTATAATAGGAAGGCGGTCAAGTGATCGTACAATTAATATAAATGATATAAAAACCGGAGATATTATAAAATTCCGAAGTGGTTTGTTGGCTATGGCTTACATCAATGAAGATAATTATTATTCCGGATTTTATTATAATTTTACTAGTCCTAAGATGAAAAATACCACTAATTTAATAATGAGTAGTATGTTTTCAAAAGATTTAAAACATAAAATAGTTGACTATCTCGATATTATAGATGTATACAGAGACCCTAATAATATTATAGGTAGCGACAAAAATTTTAAAGGATTTAAGGTCGGGCGGGATTATTCGGCTTTAGAAAAATCTAACCTTCAAAGACTGATAGATAATGGAGATTATGTAATAATATATGAAGAAAAATGAAGACATTACAAGAATCTATAATAGGACGAAAAGGTGTCTCTTCCGGTAAAACAGGATTGTGGCAAATAGGTATGTTAGTTCCGGTATCTTCCAATAAAAAAGGCAAGATATATGACATATTGACACATATAACCGAGCAAAATAATCGTAGAGCTCGTAGAGCTAATTATGACAGCTATATAGATCAGTTATCCGATCTTTTGAAAATAAAATCCAATATTGCCGGTTTTAGAAACAAAGCGGAGGCTATAGAAGTAGCTCAAAAATATGCAAAACAGATAAATCCGTCAGAATACAGATTTATAGGGATTACCAGAAGTTACGATGATGAACCGGGGTCTTTAGATTGGGATTATATATTAGGAATAGACAACAATCGTAAATTATTCATAATGCATAAAAATTAAAAAAGAACATATGAAATCACTCAAAGAAAAAATCCAAGAAGAGATGGCTACCCCGGCTAATACTATGGGCGTTGGAAATCCGGTTCTCCCCGGTATGAATGGGGAAATAGGTTCCGGCGATACTTTTGTGGGTACGGGCAAGCCCAATGAGTCTAAAACTATTCCTATAAAGAAAATCAAACAGAAAAAAGGAAAAGGATATAAAAAATCCAAGAAATATCTTGAATGTCCCAAAGAAGAAGAATAACCTATAAGAATTTATAAAATGAATTGATTATTTACAAAAAGAAAATATATAATACATATGAAAAGTCTATTTGAACATTTACAAGATTTTATGGAGGGTTGGCATACATCCTGGACCGAACCCGAATTCATGGGAGCTAAAACATCGACGGGTGTATATAACGATAAAGGTGAATATGCTACCTTTGTATTTAATCCAAAAACTAAAAAATATGAGGCCACAGATCCAGATTCCGGTGATGTCTTATCTATGGATGATGTTATGCAATATTCATACGATACGGGATATGCTCCTATGATTTGTCCTCCTAGCGTTGCAAATAACGATCCAAACAACAAATATAACCAATTGAATTTATCTCTCATGAATGTTGGGGGTAAAATCGAATCTTCCGAGAATGTAGATAAACTAAACGGTAAAAGCGCCGGTAGTTGGGCAGTGAATCCTCATATGACGGACGATGAACTTAAAGAATGGAAAAAGACGTCCCCGGAAGCATATAATGAAAATAGAGCCAATGTTCAGATGTATTGGAATTCGGTAGCTAGTCCGTCATCAAGAGAACACGGTGTGGCTGTAGTAGGTAAGGCCGGATGGGGTAAATCCGAAATTATGACGTCGGTAGCCAGAGCGTCCGGATATGATGTCATCATTGTAAATTTGTCTATGGCAGCGTCTGAAGATGTATTGGGTATTCCGGTTCCCGATAGAATGGCTTCCGGACAATTAAAAACCGAATATGCAGCTCCGGGTTGGTTGGCGTATGTAGCACAGCATCCTGATGATAAAATTTGCATTTTCTTTGACGAATTCAATCAAGCCAGCATGGATGTATTGGGCACTATTCAGAACTTCTTACTTACCAGAACCGTTAATGGGGTGGAATATAAGAATATTAAGTTTATGGCTGCCGGTAATGAAAAATCCGAGAACAGATCTTTAGTGAGAATGGAAGATCTGAACGCTATTCACCAAAGATTCAAAGTATGGCATTGGCTAACCGACTGGAATTACTATTTCGATTGGCATAGAAAAGAATTTGAAAAGAAACTTGGCAAGCCCCTTATGGATGAATTTGATGCCAATAAAGAATCTTTTGCTTCTCCTAGAAACTTAACTATACATATTTTCGGATGGATAGAAGAAGCTATTAATCATCTTAAAAAAGACCCTACTGATGTATCTATTTACACGGGAGACCGTATATTGACTATGTTCTATGACAATTCTATTGCAAAATGGAATGAGGATGAACATAAATTCGAGCAAATTTCAGATTCACAAGCCAAAAATCTTGCCGATCTAGCCGACTATGTAGCTAAATATATATATGATGCGGCTATCGGTGGTTCTACCAACACCGGATCCGGTCACACCTTCGGTTCCAAAAATCGTACTACTATGGAAAAATCGGATGTTCAAAGATTGAGAGATATGATGCAGGATGGATTTGTATTGGCGGAAGACGGTAATACATATGGTATATGTAAAGAAAACATCATGTATGTATTTGACGAATCTATATATCCGGCGGAAGTAGTAGAAAGAACTGTCGAAACACTGGAAAAAGTGGAAGGCATTAAATGGAAATATACAACCAAAAAACAATGTAAGGCCGGATGCAAAAAAGAAGGAATTGCCGATAATATAGAAGTAGACTTGGATAAGTTTGTTGCCGATGATAAAGGTAATGTTACCGAAAAATAAATTAAAATAAGCATATGGCATACGTTTCTATTGATAGAGACAGTCTGGCATTCACTAAGAATAGTATAAATAACGTAGATCCCGGTAATCAAAAATTCTGCCGGGATCTCGTTGAGTTTATAGATATGTCTTGCATAACTTCGGATGATGACTTTTTCTATGATATGATGAAATTCATTCGATTTATGAAGATGGACGGAATTGCCTGTACTGATACAAATGGTCTCATCATGATGAATCCTCCGCAGATGTTCAAATCTTTGCCGGAATGGGATTTTATTTATGATCATGAATGCTTACATCAATTATGGGATACTTTTGGGGTAGCCGATAAGATTCAAGCTTCGGGTCAGCAATATGATCATGAACTTTTGAATATAGCCTCGGATTGTGTTATTAATGACTATCTTGACTTTTATCGCGGCAAATCTATTCCCGGCGGTGCTAATGGAGGCCTAGTAACGCCGGAAAGTGTGAAAAATGACTTTGGTGTGGTATATGATAGATCCGTGGATACGCAGTATTCATTATACATAAAGATTATAAAGGCTTGTCAAGAAGATCCGAATCTAGCTAAAAAGATGAAGCAGAAATTCGGCAAGTTGCAGCCCAAGAAAGTAACTTACATGCCGCCCGGAAAAACCCCGCCCCCGCCTCCTCCTCAAAAGCATTCTCCGGATTTTATCAAGGGCTGGTGTGATGCTATCAATGATGTGTTTAAAGGAAAAGTAGATCCCCTTACTTATAGGCCAGCAGTTAACTTTATGAGTTTTGCCGCTAAATCTTCTAAGTCCGCTGATTGGCAAGCCGGTTATGATGCTGCTATGGAGCAGATCCGGATAGGCATGGAACAAGGCATCCAAGTTAGTAGTGGTTCCGGTGGTAGTGGTGGTGGAGATCTTCCTCAGATCCCGTGGGATATTCCTCCACAAGATCAAGACCAAATAGACAATATGGATGGTGATGAAGCTTCTGATACAGCAGACCAGGCCGCTCAAGAAGCCGAGCAGGCCGCTCGTGAAGCAGAAGCCGCTAACGATGGCTCCGAAAGCAAGCAAAACAATGCTAAAAAGGCTAAGGAAGCTGCCGGAAAGGCCAAAGAATTCGCCAGAAAAGCTCAAGATGCAGCTCGTCAAGGAGATGAAAAAGGAGCTAAAGAGGCAGCCAAAGAAGCGGTTACGGAGGCTCGTAAGGCCAAAGCGGCGGCGGAAGCCAACAAGCAATCCGGAAACAGAGGAAAGAATCCCGGCGGTGGTCCGAGTCAACGTGGTGACTATGAAGGATATGCCGAATTATCTTCAGAAGAGCTTTCCGAATTGGAAAAAGAGATGATCAACAACGGTACTATCCGAAGTGATACCAAAAAGACTTTAGGAAAATATTTAAGCCAGAGTGGTGGATTCATCGGCAATTTCCTCAAGAAGTGCAGAGTATCCAAAGATATGAAAGAATCCGGATTAGCTACCGATACAGGTCAAAAGAAAACCAACTGGGGCAAAAAAGTATTCGGTGAGATGAGTGATTATATTGCGGACATCGTTCAAGACCGTAAAATGCAATATAAACGCACATATGCTCGATTCAAACGCGGCGCTATGGTTCCGGAGCCCGGAGAATTTTTATCCAAAGGCAAGCAATCTATAGAGGATAAATTCCCGATATCTATAGCATTCTGGGTGGATTGCTCAGGAAGTATGGGTAATGGCAACGGATCTGCTCTATACAATGCTTCCAAGTGTATGTATGCTCTTGCAGGCGCTATTGAAGATGAATGGTCCGATGAAGCACTGATTTCCGAATTCGCCTTTGAGTATTATGCTTGGGATACTAGTATATATCCATTAAGAAAAGGTCAGATGCCATACAGTGGTGGAAGCACCATGTCTTTGGATGAATTAGTCAAAGGCATGATGGATCGTAAGAACACCAGCATGATCAATATTGTAATTACAGATGGTGGTGGTGGCTTGGGTTCCGCATTCGATAGATATATCAAAGGAACCGGAAGTCTGGTAATATTCGTAACCAATTCACAGACACCGGATGTGAAACGCAAAGCGGAGAGCAGTAATGAACTTTCTTATGTGGAGGCTCCTTCCGATTTCAGTCTTAGTTAATAGAAATTTTTAATATGTTTTACAAAAGACCTTCCCCGAAGGTCTTTTTTTATGCCTTAATGTTATGATGCCGGAGTATATATAAGATTATAATTTATCAGATATGGATAATACAAGTCTTAATGAAGCTCTGCAACAGTACCGGGTATTGCATACCCCCGTACATCTTTCTATATATCAATTCTATGCTAAGCAGAAATTTTCAAAACCTAATATTCTCGAATGTGAATCCGAAGAACGGGAATCGTGGAAAGAACGGGCTTCCACCCCATCTATCACTATTATAGATTCTATCAAGGGAAAAGTAGGCCGTATCGCTACCCTTTATGATCTTCTGGAAACGCTGACCAATCCGGCGCGCGCTAACATCATCAAAGAACGCCGGAGTGTCGTCTATAGCTCTTGTGATGGAATTCGTCCTATTGGTTCTAATGCTTATGACAAATGGAATGGGTTTCAAGTTATAGATATGGATATCAAGAATCGGGAATATGCCGCTTATCTCAAAAAAGAACTTTTCAAGCGCCTGAAAAAGTATAACTGGTTCTTCGGAGTGGCCTTCTCTTCCTCCGGCAAAGGTCTGCATATATATACCAAGATACGCATACCGCAGTCCGATGATTCCCGAAAGAAGAAACTTCTATACTTAGTCAACTATCGTCATAAATATTCCTTTGTCTATCTAGCCTGTATCAAGGTCTTAGAAGATATGAAGGATGAAGATGGTAACCCTATTTCTAAAGATATCCTGCTCAAATGGCTGGACATGGCTATGTTCAAACCTCAGCAGGGGGCTTTTATCGGATATGATCCGGCGCCGCTTATCAACTCAGGATTCTTCGAGGATTTTATATATGTGAACTTCGATAATGTGGAAGATATGGGACACCCCGATGTGGACTGGGTCAGCTATCCGGATCTCAAGGAAATATTCAAACGTTGGGAATGGTTTGAAGATACGGAGGATAAACCGGAGATAAATATCAAAAACGCTCCTGAACTGGAAGTAGATACTCACAATAAAGTCCACTACAAGCACTTTGAAAGATGGCGTCTGGCCAATACTCTGGTGAAACTTTATGGACTGGAACAGGGGTTCAAATACATGCGGATGATATGTTCTTCTAGTATATCTACCAAGGAAATTCAGGCGGACTGCACTACCGCCCATACTCATGACAAGCCTATCGACGAATGGGCTATAAACCAGCTCAACAAATATCACGGATTTAATATTTCTATTGATAAGCCTCAAGTAGAAGAGCCGGGTACCGACCGATTAGCTAACAACATAGAAGTCATCGATAATCCTACTTTGCTTAAAGAATCCGCTAATACAATAGTATTCAATATCACTAAAAACCAATACTTGGGAGACATCAAGCAGAAACTTATGGATTCTCTGGGTATGATCTCTCTGATAGACGCTGGTGCCGGTGTAGGCAAGACCGAGATGGTCAAATCCCTAGTAGATAAAGATGGCAAGCGCATACTCCTGGTAATGCCCTTCACATCCACCATCAAGTCTAAGATTGAAGGCAATCCCAACTGGGATTATTCTTACGGCAACAAATCCCCTAAATGGGACAGGATGGGTATATGCATGACCATAGACAAGTTCTCGCGTCTGAACCTGATGGAAGTCAAGGAGATGGGTTTCGATTATATCTTCATAGACGAATCTCACCTCATGTTCCAATCGGAATATCGTCCGGTGATGGCTAAGGTCGTGGAGAAAATCCGGAACTCCGAGGTTCCGGTGGTGCTGATGTCCGGCACTCCGGTGGGAGAAACCATTTTCTTTGAAGATCTTGTGCATCTGAAAGTCATTAAAGAAGATGTCCGGAAGAAGAATATCAATATCAGGATCACCGGAAAACCTATTGATAATCTATGTTATATGTGTCAGGCCATGGCTCGGGATGTAGCTAACGGTGTCCGAGTTTTATTTCCAACAAACAAGGGATCTCTTTTCAAAGAACAGATCGAGGAATTAGTATCTTACTTCTTGAGAACGGAGTATTTCATATATGAACGGCCTATTGTCAATTACTACAAGAAATCCAATGTCGGAGAAGATTTCATGGATAAGGTCAATATCATGAAAACGGTGGATAAGACTAATATCTTGCTTTGTTCTACCTATCTCTCCGTGGGCGTGGATATTCTAGACCGTTTCGACTTCAATATATATTTCAATGACCTCTGGATGCCTCAGGAGATAGAGCAGTTCGCCAATCGTCTCCGATCCCATGATTTATTTATCAACATCTATATCAATCGGAAAAATGCGGATGGAGATTCTTTGGATATCATAGACTATACTCCATGTAATTTCGCTCTGAACGAGGATGAAATCAAGAATGTGCATTCCATTGTCCGGGCCTGTAACGCCATGATAGAGAGAAATCCTATAGAATATAGGTATAATTCCTTAGTAGCCAGCATTATAAGGGATAATAAATTTATAGAATATAATGATGTGGAGAACAAATATTACTTAAACGAGATTGCTTATAAGATCATTATGTTCGAACGGAAATACCGGATATATGTACAGCAGCTACCTGTGTTAATTAAAGGTATCCTTTCCTATGGATATCAATATAATGCTAAAGAACTAGGTGAGTTTAAAGGCAATATTTCGGAGGACTTTGTAGTAGATGACAGTATCAAGAATCTTTTGACCAGTGTAAAGCACAGCTATGAAGCAACTAATACGTCATTAGTGGCTGAACTGCTGGATATCATCACCGAAGACCGGCTTTATATCTTCAATGATGTCATGAAGGGTCTGTATGATATCAAGAAAGGACCGGACTGGAAGAATGATGAGTTGAATAAGATTATGATAGTCAAGAATATAGAAGTCTTCGAGAAAGTGGTGCCGTTGGTAGTGTCTTTTTCCAAGATGTTTGATATCTCGGATATCAAGGAGATGTTCGAACACTGCCGCCGAAACAATACCTATTCCTTTGCGGCTATCCGAAGACTCAAATCCTTATGCAATCTTATATATAACTCCAAGCTGGATCGGCTGGATCTGCCTATAGACGAATTCATGAAAGATTCCTATGCTTTCGTAGATAGCTGCCCGCAAGGTGTTGTAGCTCGCACCGGATTGGAACAGTTTATAAGAGACAAAGCCCGCAAGTATGCCGAAGCGGACTCCACCGAGGAGATTGTCATCACCCGATCTCCACTGACTATGGATGCTCTTTATGAAAAGCTCATGGAGATCTTCCGCTGCCTGATCAATGTATCCAGACCTCGCAAGAATAAGAAAAACAAGAAGAATCCTAATGAGATGGTGGTAGAAATGGAGAAAGTGATGCTGCTGTGGGATGACAAGAATACCAAGGCGGACAAGTTCACCCAGCAGCTAGCTTATCTCGGCGAGCTTATGGATAACTTGGAGGTCCGGGAGGAAAGAATTACTATGAAAGATATTAAGGAAAACTAGTATTAGTGTTTTTGTCCGGATTTGGACCAGGCAGAACAATATGTGTAACTAATCAGCTCCAAAACTGGGATGAAAATTTAATTTCATTAAACCCAAACCTATTTGGTAAATGGGATGTAGTTAAAATATATCATAAACCGACAAACAAAACATTCTATAGAAAATCATCTTTTAAAAAATTAAATGAATATGTAGAATGGATCAGAAATAATGTGAATCCTATAGTTATAAATCAATGATTACAAAAGACCCCCCGGGTCTTTTTTTATTCCTAAATATTTCGAGATCATAACATATATAATTATCAAATTATATACATAATATGATCAAAAACAAAACAACACTCATTATAGACGGCAACTGGCTGATGATGTCCCGGTTCGGAACCATGCAAGACCAATTCTCTAGCGAATATAATGAGAATGTCCTGCAGGTGGCTTCTAATGAACTAATAGATCTGCTAGCTCAGTCAGTTAACAAAATCATCAATTTCTTCGGCGACAATATTGACAACATCATTATGGTCCAAGACGGAGGATCTTGGCGCAAGCATATTCGGAAGCCCAAACTATATCAAGAAGACTATAAAGGCAATCGTGTCAAGGATGAAGGTACTAGCTGGGATTATGTCTGGAAATCACTAAGCCGGTTCTGTGAGAACTTTAAAGATGTAGGGATAAGCTGTTTTCGGGAAGATGACTGTGAGGGTGATGACTGGTGCTGGTACTGGTCTAAGACATTGAATAAGATGGGGATTAACACCATCATATGGTCTTCCGATCGAGACCTTCAGCAGCTGGTATCATACAACCGGAATAAAACCTGGACGGTCTGGTATAATGATAAGAAAGGCTTAGTATGTCATCGGGATCTCCAAAAGAAAGAAGATCTATTAGAAGACATGCTGTCTCTAGATATGGGTAATCCGACATTCGATAGTCTGAAATCGGATCTAGATAGTATGTTTGTAGATGTGAACTTTATAAATCCATTGGATGTAGCATTCGAAAAAGTCATATGCGGAGACAGCGGGGATAATATCAAATCTATCATGAGAGTGAAGAAAAACGACCGGATAGCCCGGGTGTCCGAGAAGGAATGGAAGTCCATAAAAGAATCTTATGATGATTTTCAAAATCTTGAAAGTTTTAAGCATGATGCTAAGCTTATTATTAACGACCTTAAGAATTTGAAAAGATTCTCGAAGAATAAAGATTCTATGAAGGATTTATATCAGATGTTTTTATTCAATATGAGATTGGTTTGTTTAGACACCAAATATATTCCAAAAAAGATTCGTGATGCTATGAATTCTCATAAGAAAGAATATGTGCAAGCCGATATGGAAAGTATCTTGAATAATTACAAAGTATTAGCACCGGATGAAGAAGTAGAAGTAGAAGAACTGTTTGATATATTTTAACACACTGCATTATTACAGTAAATCAACCGGGGAATTCCCCGGTTTTTTATGGTTATAGAAATTCCTTAACTTATTAGAAAACCGATTATATAGATTCAAAATAGAATAAATATGAAGAAGCTAAAAATTTTCACGGATGACATGCTCGCCAAGGAAGAAATTAAAGAATGGCAATATAAATTCAGAAAATTTGCACTGCCCCTGCTAATATGTTTTATTTTGGCGGTCGGATCTTGCATATGGATTGCAAAAGAATATTTAGAAATTAAAAAGGATACCGATGAAATCGTAAATTGCATTTCTCAAATTTCCGGCGAGACCGATGGAACTCTAGAGGCATTAATAGGAAAATATCATATGTATCCCAATAAGAAAATGTCGGATAGTACGGTATATGAAATTATATGCGAATGTGGGGCCTGGTATCCGGAAATAATTATGGCTCAATACAAAATAGAATCCGGCGGCGGAAAAAGCACACTAGCTAAGTCATCCAATAATCTTTTCGGAATGAGAGTGGCTATGCGAAGACCTACTACACAGCTCTCCGGAACTTCTAATAGCGGATATGGTGTTTATCTCAACTGGGAACATTCTATTATAGATAGAATTCTATGGGAAAGATGGATTTTCAAAGGAGAAAAACCAAACTATGAATCATATATGTCCAGACTAGAAACAATTTATGCGGAATCTTCTTGCTATCGCGCGACTATAGAAACAGCTGCGCGAAAATATGTTGTAAAACGCGTAAATCCATAGCTAATTCAAGCGATCTTGATGGGAATAATATAAAAGGTCATTTAAAATAAAAACTCTTAATATATCACAAAATATGAACGACATTACTAATTTATACCAGGAATATCTAAAAATTCAAAAGATCATTAAATCCTCATATAATATTGAAGAATATGATGATGACACAAAAGCGTGGCTTGAATCTCATTATAAAGGAACTTTTAATGGATTTGTAAGGGTATACTTGCCGATATCAATAATTCGCAATATTTGTCAGGATTGGATTGATAAAGTCATTGCGGAGAATAAGATAAACCGATTTTCAAAAGGATGGATTGATCTTTTGTTTTTCGGTATAAAAGGCAAATTCAAAGAGAGGAAAAAATTCTTAAGCATGTTTTACGCCATATATTATGACATGGCTTCTAAATTAGATTTACTGGACGGTGGACCGGATACTGAAGTTAAAACAACTACTACCGGATTCGCTATCTGATAATAAAAAAGCGATTATTTTTTTATTATTTCTAAAAATTAAAAAAGAAAAATTATGAAAAGTCTTAGAGATTTTGTAACCGAATCCTCGGAAGAATATATAGAGGAAGTATTTGAACCGGTAATGGAGAGTAAAGTTACCGACGAAAAAAGCTTTCGTGAATGGGCCGAATCTAAATTCAAAGAAGTCTATGGTGATGAATATGATGAAAATAAAATGAAAAAAACTGTAGATGGATTGTTGAATGACAATAAAAAACTGGTAGAAGATGGAGAATGGGGGGAGCTCGTCGGTATGATGAATAAATCATTTGCACCGGAATCCGATAAGGAATAATTAATGAAGCAAATATTAAACTAAAAAAGGACTGTAAGGTCCTTTTTTTTATTTTATACGTTTGAATTTGTTATTTATTATAAGTTTCTGCAAAGCATTTTGACTAAAAAATTCATCCTCGATTTCACTATATAAATAGTAATTGAGATATATACCTTCATCTCCATCATCTTCGTATCCCCATACTTCAATAATATTATATTTGCTTGATCTTTTAGAACATAACTGATTATTGTATTCCGTAAGATATGGAGAAATTATTATATTGTGACTGGATCTGATTAATTTGCTATTTTGAAAATTATGCTTATCAATGAGCACAAAATAGTAATTATTGTCGTTGAGTTTTACAACATATCCGGTTTTCAGATCATCTAGAAATACTCCGGACTTTTTCCTCCCTATTATAGATTCATTAAAATACTTCATAAATTACATCATCTACTATTTTAGCTACCTTATCATCTCCTATTATATCATTAAGGAGTATGGGCTTTTTAGATTGGCTTGGGTTGGCTATATATAATGGATCTTTATATTCATACCCGTCTCTAACATGCGGAAATATAAATATAATAGTATTCCGAAATTCCGGTATAATACTCAATCCATCGGATATGGCACTAGCCATAGCATCTATGTCCCATTTTGAATGAGTTCCCCATTCATCTCCTTGAAAAGTATATTCTACACATATGGCTTGTATATCATTTCCGGATTCATTAAAGAATTGTCGAGGTACTGTTATCGGAAATATAGCACAATCTTTAGGGGCACACCAATTACCTAGAGTCCGAATAAGTTTGGAAGGATTCTTATAAACTTTTTTAAATCCGGATCCGTTAGGATCATTTACGAGTCCAGCCCCATTATGATGAAATAAAGTATTTATTATCTTATAAGCTTTGTCTATATTAAATTTTGCCGGATTGCTTGACATGTTCAATATAGAACTTAATGATGTAGTTCCTTTACGACCGATTATAGATTCTTTTATAGATCTCATTATAGCTCGGTTTTTTCGATTTCCTTAGTCAGGAGGTGTGTCTTGGAAGGATTGATTATATAGCCCATCCAGCTCATCAATTCCCTATTCAGTAATATATTAGTGTTCTTCTTGATATCCGGTTCTTTAGCTAGTGCGATAGGAATATCGAAGATCATGCGGTTTCCTAGCCGGATGCTATGGAATTTCACAATAGGTCTGGTGGTTCTATTGCCACCCACAATAGGATTGCTTACGTCCTTATATTCTTTCTCGAAGGTAGTGCCTTGGATGGAGAATGTGACTTTCTTATGTTCTTCGTCGATTTGCAGGTCCGGAATAGTCAGGCAGGTGGCTTTAGTGCCGTTGCCGGTATCCAGCTTGCCCAATAGTTCCAATGTATGTCCTTCATCTAGACTTAATTCTACTGCTTCCACATATCCGGATTGTTTGTCTTGAAGGAAGAACTCTTTAGGATTAGTAAGCTCATTAACCATCACATTAACAAAATTCACACCCAGAACATCGGTGATACCATCGGTACCCGGAGAGGCATTTAGTTCTAATACCACATTATCTCCCAGTTCTTTATTAGACCCTTTGACCAGTGGCATGATATCTACCGCACACCAGGGGAGCTTGGAATACATAGCGGCTCGCAATGCTATCTGTTCTTGCTCGGAAGTGAGCTTGACCTTCTCGGCGGTAGCTCCTAGTGAGACATTGCTCCGGAAGTCACCGGAGATCTTCACCCTCTTCATAGCTCCTAAGATCACTTGTCTATCTCTCAAGGTCAGAACATGAACTCTTATGTCGCCCCCATCAGCTTCCTCTTTGGATTGTATGATAAGCTCTCTCTCCGGATCTACGGCAAAGATGGTCTGAAGGATAGCCATGAGCTTCTTGCCATCGGTCATGAACACACCGGTGCCGCCATGACCATCCAGGATCTTGACGACAAACTTCAGCTCTTCGTTCTTGTCGGAGTCTTTAGGGTTCCATTTCTCATTGACATCTTTCATGCGTTCATTAAAAAGCTCTTCGTTATGAATGATGTCTATAGAGAGCAGTGCAAAATTCGGTTGAGGGATGTCGTTTTTCCGCAATAGAGCGGCTGTCTTGTATTTATTGGAAGCTATCTGAGCGGGCTGCAGTGGATTTAATACTAGAAAACCTCTGTCTTGGATGATATTCAAGACTTCCTCGCAGTTGCCTTCTCCTTGTACTCCCAATCTGGAAAATACTAGTGTATTAGCATTATTGAGACCTTCGAAATCCAGTTCATCATCATCATCTCTTATAGAGAATCCTTCTTCCGTTTCGGTAGCAATGGTTTTCTCCGCTAAGAATAGATGTAATTCCGGTACTAAAGATTTAGATTTTTTAATAGATTTGATAGCATCAAGAATATTTTTGAGAGTCTTGTTTTCTTTGGGATCTTTAGAGTTAGTGAATACTATCCAGTGTTCGAATATATTTTTGCATTCCTTGAATTTTAGATCCGCATATACTACGGGAAGGTCTTCCGATGGTGTTATTTTTTCAGGATCTTCGGGGTCATCGGTTTCCTGATTGACTTCCGTTATGGGTTCTTCAATAGGTTTAGTTGATTCTTGTATGTTATAATATCTCCGGACATCTTCCGGAGACTCAAATTCGTTATACAACTTTTCCATATATATTACATTGTTTGAACAAATAATAATCTTTTAAGAACCTATTCTAAAACTTAGAAACTATATATAAAAACGGTATTTTTTATTAGAAAATTTAAGAGATTTAAGAACATGACTAATAAAGTATCTGAATGGATTTCTAAAAAGAAAGATGCCTTCAAAAAAGCCCGCAAAGACAAGCTCAACAAGGAAGCATTAGCTAATTTATCAGAAGAAGCGGGGCCGCGATTTAATCTTATGGATAAGATCGAGGAGAGCCCCTATTACATGAAACCTCCGATGTCTAATGATTCCAAATCCCGGGAGATCCTGGAATCTCTACCACTCTCCAAGAATCTCTCTCAGACCATGATTCCCGGGCAGATGGTATCATTTAAATATTTTGAACCTAAGACCAAAGAAGAGTTGGAATATTACGACGCGGCTCCTATCTGTCTATATTTCAATCAGTTACACACTAGCCAGGGTTTAAGATATCTAGGCTTCAATGTCCATTACTATCCCCCGAGGATGAGATATAAAGTCCTGAACAAAGTCTTCGAGATCTACAAGCCGGTATACTCCAAGTACTTCAAAGACGGCACCGACCGCCCTATGGATGCTTTTGACTATCAATATCTTATGAAAGCATTAGAAAAAGCCAAGCTAGATTTCGGGGTCAGAATGTATATTCCGGAGCTAGTCAAAGAAGCGCGGCTGATCCCTCCAAAATACTGGGAGATAGCGGTATTCACGGAAGGATGGTTCAAAAAACGAACCCGCTTGGCCATTATGAATTATTGGTATCGGTGGAAAACCAAACATCTAGGTCGTTGATAACCGATTAAGAATCATCTTCAAACTCCCGTACAAGACACACTATCAACACAATACATCCTAAAAAACTGCCCATTCCGATCAACGTTAACGCAAAAATCATGACATATATATAAACTTAAAGGCTCCCGGAGGAGCCTTTTTTATTGATTTATATTTATAGGTTTCACATTATCTATAATCCAATTTATATAATCTTTTAATTTTATAGGATTATATCGAACATCCCATAAAATTTTTTTATTTCTAGGCTTGCGATAAACCCGGACTATGTCGAACTGTCTATTAATTCTATCAGAACCTGTCGCTTTCAGATTGTCATCCCAGCTGGTTGTATAATTAGCAGCAATATGAAATTCTCCAAAATTTCCAACGGAAGTAATAAAAGCATCGTGTTTATCATAATAATATTTTGGAGTAAAAACAAAAAATATACCAGCTACAGATTCTACTATATCGCCTCCTTGCAAGCTTTGTTTTGTGATCGAGATTGCTCCTTTTCTTCCTATTATAGATTCTAATAATGTTTTCATCTTTCAAATATTTTAGTTACACCGGATTTGATCATATTACATATATTATCCTGTTGAATGGATTTTATTCCATTTCTTAACCATAAAGTTCCTGCGGGTGACCGATATATAGTCAATGGGTTAGAATTAAACATTTTTTCCAGAGAAGGCTCTCCGTGGTAATAAAAATGATTATCAAATCTAGATAAATCTAATATAATTACTTCAGTTAAACTGAATCCAAACACCAATATGCCTTCCGGGTAATAGTCCGTTGTCGGTATAGAATGAGAGGAGTTTGTTAAAACTTGAGAAAATTTATTGACAAAAGAATTCAATTCACCGGGCAACCAAACAACTCCGAAAATATCCCTATTTTCAATCCAAAATATGTCGCCGGTCGATAGATTCGTTTTGCCTTGTTTAGTTATTCCCCTTCTTCCTATTATAGATTCTATTAGCGTCTTCATATTTTCACATATGTTTTTCCGTTATAATATAAACGTTGTTTCCGATTAGTGCCGTTCCATTTGTGAGATACATGAATCCATTGGGGAGCGGTGAGTGTACCTTTCTCTAAAATCAGCTGATCAAACGGCAACCTCATAGACACTATAGTATCAAAAAGCTTGCGCGTTTTGACTGTATCCAGCACGTTCTTGCCTCCCACTTTCTTAACACAATAGATATCCGCGGCTTGTCCGGACATATGCTGGCTGGTTTTAGAGCCGCCGACCTTAGAATTCAAGGCCTTGCAACGGTATCCGGAAGATACTATGATCGGACATCCCATCTTAACTCTCAATGGATCCAAGATATTTTCTATCAGTTTGGTGAGGTTTTGTGTTTCTATTATGCTGGGAACATTTTTTATGCCATATTTATCGGCGGTAGAACTCTTGCATAATTCGGATATAGTGAAGTATTTCATATTATCAAGATTTTGACAAAATAATAATCTTATTTCATTACAATCATTAAGATCTTCAAATATTCGATTATATATTATCAAAATTAAGAAAGTATGAAAATTATTCTTGTAGGAGCACATGGTACCGGCAAAACAACATTAGCTAATATGTTGAGTGACTATTATAATTGGCCTGTTATTGAAAGTGCAAGCCGCGATATCAAGTCTCTGATGGATTCGGGTAAGATTAATATAGGAGAAAAAGATTATCATGAACTGATTACGGCTATTAATGTCAAGTTATGGAAAGATACGGACCGTGCTAGCGATAATACGAATTTCATATATGCCCGGACTATTATAGATAATATCGCTTATAGTGGTGATTTTGTAGGTATTAATGATCTTCATCATTCCGGATTATATAACCAATTGACGACTGTAAATGGTCTTAATGCCTTCCGAAATGCTGCGATTGTCAGGGTTCCGATAGAATTCGATCCCGAAGATGATGGTGTCCGATATACGGATCCGGAATATCAGAAAAAAATCTCCGATCGCCAGCAGTGTATTTTATCGGCATTGTGTTATGATGGAATTATCGATCACGATGATATTGTAGTGGTTCACGGCACTCCCGAAGAAAGATGCAATCAGGTAATATCTTCATTATCTAAGTATATTAACCATATCGATATCTAATCCGGGAGAATTTGCTCCTATATGCAGTTTGCTTCCTTTTTCGGTATTTAGAATATATATAATTTCATTTTTATATAATTCATATCGATCTATTATCCCAGAAGCATCTATCTTCATGCATTTTGTTGTCATGTGTACGTTCTTGCCGATGATCGAGTCGGCAAATTCAAGATCATTATACAAATTGTTGTTGTCCGGCATATGATTATTTTTAAAATAATCAATATTTTTTTATGGCAGTCCCAGCATCATATCATATATATCAAACCCCTGTTCATGCCGTGGGAAAAAATGTAATAGCCGGCGGTGTTATATTGGATAGAGTCATAACCGATGAAGGTTATAGATATGACTTTTTTAATAAAAGCCATAAAGTAACAGAATCGGGAACAGCTTGGATGTATGAATTACCTCCGGAAAACGCGGAACCCGCTCATATTGTATTAGACGCGTGTGTATCCGAACTTCAACCCGACCCAAATGATCCGACAAAACGGATATTATATAGCCATATGATATTAGATTTAGACTCTGGTGAGCCGTATAATATAAATACGATGATATCTAATATTGGAAACCATATCGATAGTCTTGATCCGGTTACATATTATAATCGGAGCGCTAATCAGATTATCCAAGGTATAGATTCCGGAGATCGTATTCTATTTGCCGTATTGTATAATATGTATTATTACAGATTCGAACAATCTGATGAAGGTGGCTATGTTGAATCGTTCTGGCCATATCTGAGTTTTACTAGAATGGATGCGACAAGAATGTGGTATAGTGCACTGGCATACAGCGTAGAACACGGAAACCGGCAATACAAACCCGGATCTAGTGAATATATTACGGATTGGCCCGGATATACACCCGGATATGCCGATTATCATCCTTATTACTTTATGAGTCATCCCGGATTAGTGTTTGAATGCTTCCGCGAATGTCCGGAAGAGGATTATACTATCCGATCTCTCAATGGATTTGATAATCATGGCGAATATCATGTAAATGCGTCTAGATTGGCTAGCATACTTACAGGTAATCATTGGGGATTGCAGATATTTGCTGATGGTGCATCTCCGTCATATGAACATATTGCAAATATTTTAGAACAGCAATCGCTTATAAATAACTTTTCCAATCTGCAATGCCCATATGGAAGAATTGGCTGGCCGTTATTTGAATACGAGGCACAACTTAATGTATATTCCTCGGATAGAACATTAATATCCCTAGAATGTCAGAATAATACTACTTGGATGGATCCGAATACCGGTACGGAATATCCTACTAATATCCTCTATGATAATGAACCTATAGATACTCCTTTGAATTATCCGATATTTGTAGCGATTGCCGGACATGTTAACCGTAGATGGTAATTTTATGCTTAATATTTAGAAATTCCGCTTATATAATATTGTAATTGGAATAACTAAAAATATGAAGCGTTTAATTTTAAAGATTAAGAAAAAGCTCTCTATCAACACCGGAGAAAAAATTTCTCGTTCCGAACGTTATACTACTATGGCAGCACTGGGTCTGATGCGAATTCCCGACACCGAACTCTTAATTCACCCGACCAAGGATCGTTATTATATTCATGCCGGAAATGATCAGTATCTGATAATTATCAATATTTATCCGGCCACAGTCACTTTGATTAACCATAAGCTTTCACACGATGTTAAGTATAGCAGAAGAGCTATGGATTTTTTACAAAACAAGTTTTTGGAAGTAACTGAAAAACGAAGAGATAAATTTGAAAAAAAGTTTTTAGATAATACCGAAAATTCACTCAGATCCGTTGCTCTCAGCATAATGAATTTAAAGTGAACTACCCAGCCGCTAAAGGCGGCCGAGCTTCCCGTCTTTGAAGAGATCCTTGCATTTATCGTAAGAGATCTTCTTCCCGGGCTTTAAGTCGACGGTCCCCGCCGACTGTATAGCTTTATAGAACCCGATCATATTCTTTGCCGCATGCACGTCCCGGTCTCCGGTCTCGCCGCATTTCGGGCACACAAAGGTCCGTTGGGATAGATCCATCGCGGCATCGGTCCCACAGGACAGGCAGCGCTTCGTAGTCGGAAACCATTGGTCTAACACGAATACATTATCTTTTCTTCTCAGCTTAGCCTTGACCCTTCCGAGCACGGAATGCTGGACCGTCTTGGATAGATGCTCGTCTTCGCGCCATTCCCGGTGCCGGACCCGTGTAGCCTTACCGGCTTCGCTTATAGCTCTATTTTTGTCTAATCGACTCATATCTAAATAATAAGATCCGGATTAATATCGTTAATGTTTCTTATATTTATATTAGTAGCCAATCTGTGTATCCATGCAGCTAAAGGCTACACGGTTTTACAGATTGAAATTATAATAAATTTTTGATATATGAAGAAAATAGTAGTTTGTGGTTTAGGTTACGTAGGACTGGTGCATATTCTAGGGTGCTGGATAAGTGCTCGGGACAATGGTGCCCGAGATTATATGTTTATAGGATATGATCCGGATGAAGAGAAAATCAATAAAATCATGTCTGGTGAGTGTCCGATTGTAGAACCAGGTCTGCCCGAGGTCTTGAATGATGCCTTGAAGGATCCGGATCATTTTAAAGTATGCTCCGATCCGGCCTGTTGGTACTGCGACCCGGATGTAGATATGGTATTTTGCTGTGTCGGAACCCCAATGTCCGATGATGGATCCGCTGATTTAAGATATGTATATGAACTGGCGGAGAGTTTCGGGGCACATATCGGAAATCTTCAAGCCACATTTGTGAATAAATCTACGTGTCCGGTTGGAACCTGTAATGTATTGTATAATATTATTATTGGAAATTTAAATTTCGGTAATTCAAACATCGGAGTACTTTCCAATCCGGAATTTCTTGCGGAAGGAACGGCATTAAACGACATGCTATCTCCGGATAGAATTGTTATCGGAGGTATAACGGATCATGTCGAGAGATTGAGAGAATTTTATAAGTCTATTGGCCTCATGCCAGATGAAGCTGACTGCGTGGCCACTACATGGGAGAATGCCGAATTAATTAAATACGCTTCCAATGCCATGTTAGCCACACGTATTAGCTTTGTCAATGACTTAGCCGATTTATGTGAAAAAGTTGGAGCCGATGTAAGAATCGTGACCGAATGTATGGGTATGGACCATAGGATCGGACAGGCATTTTTAAAGCCGGGTCCCGGATATGGGGGGTCGTGTTTTCCAAAAGATACTAATGCATTATTGCATCAAGGTATATCTAATGGCGTAGAAATGAGGGTGGTAGATGCCGTTATTAGAAGTAATACATATCACCGGGAAAAGGCTTCCAATATAGTATCGGAACTTATCGGATATGTCGGACCTAAGGGTATTGGAAAAATCGGAGTCATCGGAGCCGCATTTAAGTCCGGTACCGGAGACTTGCGGGAATCTCCGGCGGTAGATCTTCTCCGATATCTGGCGAATTTGGGTAAGGAAATTATGGTATTTGATGAGAATGTTTCCGAAAAGGAGTTATCTTATGCCGTACCATGCGATCATCCGGAGCGCTTGATAATGAGCCCGTTAGAAGATTTAAAAGATTGTAATTTGGTAATAATCATGAATCCGGAAAACATTGTATGGCCGGAAGCCGGAACTCATGATATCCGAATAGTATTAGATATGAGATGTTGTGTGTCCGATTCGACCATTAAAGATTTTGAAAATCAAGGAATTATATATATCGGACACGGACGTGGTAATATATAATATCTTTTATAGTGCACAATACTCGTAATATTATAAAGATTTATAAAAAACTTTTTGTATCAGATATATAAGAACATGATAAAAGTTTGTATTGCCGAAAAGCCTAATGTAGCAAAATCTATTGCTAAAGTTCTTGGTGTTCGAGATTATAAAGACGGATATATAGAAGGAGATAGTCCATTGCTTGAGTGTCATGTGTTTGTAACCTGGACTTTTGGACACCTTTGTGAATTGAAAACCCCCGGAGAATATAATAGGAGATGGAGTAAATGGAATCTCAGAAATCTTCCCATGATTCCTTCAAGTTTTGGAATTAGGGTTAAAGACGATGAAGGTATCAAAAAGCAATTTAATACCATCAAAATGCTATTAGAACAATGTGATGAATGTATTAATTGCGGAGATGCAGGACAAGAAGGCGAATTAATTCAGAGATATGTTCTTCAACAGGCCGGGTTCAAGAAGCCGGTCAAGCGCCTTTGGATTTCATCTCTAACGGATGAAGCTATTAAAAACGGTTTCCGAAACCTGGATAATGCATCTAAATATGATAATGTTTATCGCGCAGCTCTTTGTAGAAGCATCGGGGATTGGTTAGTAGGAATGAATGCAACGCAATACCAGACTCTTATATCCGGTAATCGAAGCCTATTATACTCCGTAGGCAGGGTCCAGACTCCAACACTTGCGCTTATAGTGAATCGGCAAAAAGAAATAGATGCCTTTGTACCGGAAAAATATTATGATTTTACAGCCATTTGCCAAAAGGTAAAATTTGAAGGAGCCAATACATTTAAAGATAAAAAACAAGCCGAAGAGGTCTTCAAGAAAATCAAAGACCTTCCAATGGTCATTTCCAAAGTGGAGCATAAGAAGCAATCCGAGAAGCCACCACAACTATTTGATCTCACCTCCTTACAGGTGGAAATGAATAAGAAAAACGGATGGAGTGCCGACGATACTCTTAATACCTTGCAATCTCTCTATGAAAAACAGCTGGTAACCTACCCACGTGTAGATACTCGTTATCTTCCGGAAGACATGTATGAAGAATGCAAGCGGATTCTTTCCGGACTCATCTCCGATTATGACTGCGAAGGCGATATGCCCGACGAAATTAAGAAATCAAGAGATATTTTTGATAATAAGAAAATTACGGACCACCACGCCATTATCCCGACCGGCAAATGGGATAGTAATATCACCTCGGAAGAGCATACCCTATATGATGTAATAGCCCGGAGATTATTGTGTGCGTTTGCCCGACCCTTTCTTACAGCTAATACATATGTTGAGAGTACAGTTGGTGATGAGAAATTCAAAGCATCCGGGCGCACTGTTTTAGACATGGGCTGGAGAGAGATAGCTCGTATCAAATCCGAAGATGAACCAATGCCGGAATTTGTAAAAGGCAAAGAATACAATCAGTCCATGAAGCTTAATTCTCATACCACCAAAGCACCGGCATATTACACGGAAGCAACCTTATTAAGAGCTATGGAAACAGCCGGCAAGATGGTTACGGATGAAGAAATGGCGGAAGCTATGAAGGAAAACGGCATAGGCAGGCCATCTACAAGAGCCGCTATTCTAGAATTGCTTTTCAAAAGAAAATATTTAATTCGAGATGGCAAGTCTATCAAACCCACCGCTACAGGCATATACCTGATTGATCATATCAAGGATCCCATTCTAAAATCTCCGGAACTCACGGGACAATGGGAGTGCAAGCTCCGCAAGATAGAAAGGGGTGAATATGACCCGAAAAAATTCAAAGAAGAACTTTATGATTTTGTTAAAGATATCGTAAAAAAATAATGATAATATTCGCTTCTATGATATTTTTATTAACTTTAGCATGCATTTTCATGGTCCTGTATAGATACATATATGATTGCAATCGGACCAAAATCAATCCGGATACACAAGTTAATCGGAACACACCCGGCAATTTGATCTGGAAGCTTTTAGGAAGCTTCATTCCCATACTGCATTTGTATATTATATACTACGAAGCAAAAAATTTACGTTAAACTGCGGCGAGTTCGCAAATCAATTTTTTTCATGATTATGGGAAAGGCATTCTAATGAGTGCCTTTCTTTTATTATTTTTGGTAGAATATACAAATAAGATGGATAATTTTAGTGAACATGTCGGTTTTCAAGTATGGGATGGACATAATAATCTGATCGGCGGAGACGGCAGGATAGTATGCAAACGCAATGTTTGTGCCGTAAATCCAGATGCTATAGGTTCTCATTATGATATGATTAGTAAATTTATAGAAGAACAATATGACCCAAAATTCCATATATTACTAGCCTCCGGAGATAATATCACGGACCTGCAAAAATCCATGTCTCTAAAGCAATGTAAGGGCATAGGCGAAATCTTTGTGTTGAAACACAAGAATCTTTATACTACTCCGATAGTTAATTATAACATGCTAGATATTGTCCGGGAAGATCTTCGGCCAGTGTATCTTCATTGGGACATGATCAAAGATCCGGAATGGGAAAGACTTGAAAAATTCCTGAGAGGGCATCGGAGTCCCGTTGTATTATGTCATTTAGGTATCAATAAGGAATTCAACAATCAGAAATCCGTTATCAAAAAATTCAAAAAACTCCAAAAAGAATATGATAATCTCTGGGGAGAGATCTCTTGGGATGCACTGGATTGGGTATGCAAATATCCGGAAAGTATAAAAGGGATGGACGAAGATCGGATATTCACCGCCTCCGATCTAGCTCCGTTGGATAATCAAAATAAACGGGAACTGCAAATAGCTTCCATGTCGGGATTGATCAGCAGCTCTAATAACATCAAAAAACTATTCGGAATATGAAAACACTAATTGAATCTATAATAGGGAGAAAATCATCCAATACACCGCTTGTCAATGCCAGAACAAGACTCAGACAGGGAGATATTGTTTATTTTGAGAAGTCAAATTTAGGCCCATACTTGGTAATTTTGGACAAAAACTTATATAAAAGAATCAGCCAAAGATCAACACCGAAAGATGAGGCTGAAAAAGACGGGTTTCTTGTACAGAGTCAATATAAATATGGGTATTATATGGTACCATTATCCGGATATGATAAAGATCTTCGATATAAATTAAATTCGGATTATGATATTACAACGGTATTAAGAGGAAACGAAATATCGTCGGATGATATTGAAGATGTATGGGATTTTATTGATTGGTACCATTTAAGTAATCTCACCGATAAATTCAAAGTAGTATTTAAAGACGAAAAATGGATAAAATAAATTTATAATGAAAACATTAACCGAATCTATAATAGGGAGAAAAAGTGATGCGATAGAATGGCCCGTTCTAGATAAAATCCGGAATCAGGAATTTTCGGATTTGATTCCTTATAACATTGTCAAGGTAGACTATTCCGAACCACATGGATCTAAATATGGAATAATAGTTCCGGAAGACATTGCGTCAAAATTCTTTGGAGTCCAATATAGGGAATACAAGGGAAAATGCGGCTCCGTTTTATTTTATGATCCCGCAACTCATGGAGAAATAGTTTTTGTCGCAATAGATCATTATAAAAAACAATTTCCAAGACCATTTATCAATCGGGTGGGATTTGAAATAATTGATATATGGGATGGATCTAAAGCTTGGCGGACATTTGAATATCGTCTTAAAACAGTTGAAGATTATGCAAAATTCCTAAGGTGGTCCGTTGATAAACCGGAAGAATTTGAAAGAATGTTAAAACCGTAGCAAGATGTAATTTACAAATTCCAAATTATTTATTATTTAGAAAAAGAAATAAACAAAACATTATGTTACCTCATATATCCCAATCTACCGCCGGTATTAATAAACACGACCCGGTATATAACAATATATTTGAAGCATACTTCACTATTCCCGAGGCATTACAGAGTGAATTCGGTAATGATGTAGCTGTTCTAACGGAACAAGTAAAATCTATTTCCGGCCTAGAATCTCTAGATAGAGCTCCCGAGGTTGTACAACAGACCTTCTTGGGAGCCAAGCGTTCTTATCTAGCTTCCCGTTTGGACGACACTTCTCATGAATTAGAGATCGTATTCCAATTGAATTTAAGAAACGGCACCGACAACTATATTTATAAACTTCTCAAAGCATGGAATGCCTGCGGATATGATCAGAATACCGGTTCTACAACTTTGAAACCCGGATATTGTGCCGATTGGATGAAATTGGTTATCGGTAACCGCGGCGGCGATATCTTCAGAGAAATCATTTATAAAGACGTATTTCCTTTCGGTGGTCTGACCGGCTGGAATGAAGCTACTTATGATTCTACAGGTGAGCTTATTGAAATCACCATGAAACTTAAGAGCGATTGGGCTGCCGAAACTAATGCATAACTACACCGACCTTGCAGGGTTTGTGGAATATTACCCGACGAAAAATGGAGTCTCCGGACTCCATTTTTTTATTATTAAAACAACAATAAATACAATATTATGGCAGTTTTACCGGAATCACAGGCATATCAAAACGCACTAATTGCATTAAACACTATTGTACAAGATGCATATAACGACATTAGCTCGGGCATGTTGCTGGATATGATATCATCCGATCCAAGCAAATATTTATTTATCCGAGTTAATTCTACACAGTCCAAAATAGATAATTCTACAATATATGATTTCAATATCTTAGGCAAGACATTAGAAGTCAGCCAATCTACGGGATATGGAGATACTCCCAAGGTATGTGTGTCTTATACGAGCTCTAAGAATAATGCGGAAATTCTAACTAAGAACACACCGGAGGTTACGGATGATCCGGTTGAGTGTTATTCCAGAACATCTAGCGAGTTCACAACCAGAACCGCCTGGAGAAGCAATTTTTATTTAAGCTAATATTATGTCCATCATCCAGTCAATATCGGATCATAGAGCCGCTGTGATAGCATTACCGGCGGCTTCGTTATATAATGCACTTACCGTCAATAGCGTATACAAACTATATAAGACGGTTACCGCGGGTGTTATAGAATGTTATATTAAAATAACAAGCAAGACCCCTATAACTCTTCCGGGAGAGCAAACACCATATGATTGCTCCATAACAGGACCGGCCGTATATATAGAGAAAACTAACACCGACGTAATTACAAAGGCTGAAATTGGTATCCGGTCTATATCTAATCTGATTTCTAACAAGACACACCTTGCTTCCGATAATTGGCTGATATATACATCTAGCATTAGCGAATACAATTCTATGGTAGATCTGGTTATTGATAATATGTCTTCCGGAGCCATAACAGGTCCGTCCGGAAAAATAGAATCTATATCGGATCATAGAGCCGCCGTTGAAAGTATGCCGGCTCCAGCTCTTTATAATGCACTCGCCGTCAATAGTATATATATGCTACAAAAGCAATCTGGTAACAGAACTATAAAATGTTATATAAAGATTGCAAACAAGACAGCGATAACCTATCCCAATACCTCCGATATCTATGATTGTACGATAACCGGACCCGCTGTGTATATAGAAACCGATTCGTCCGGCAATATAACGTTGGGAGAAATAGGCAAGCGAGAAATTACTAATTTAATATCTAGCAAGACACACCTAGCTTCGGATAATTGGACAATATATACATCCAATACATCCGAGTATAATGATATGGTAGATGATGTTATTAACTATATAACCTATACACCACCGGATCCTAATCACTTCAGCCTCACTTCTAAACATGCCGGAAGCTCGGTTTATATTAAATCCAGAACTTCAACTGATACCCCACCAGATTTTGAATACTCATATGATACCGTAAATTGGATACCATGGAATTATACCACTACCGGCCCTGCTGGCAACATATATACCCATACGTTTTCTACGCTTACATTAAATTTTAATGAAAGAATATATATTAGAAGTCATTCAGATACACTAAATATTGGAGCTTCGACAAATACGAGTACTCAATTTTATATGACCGGGCGGTTTAATGCATCCGGAAATATTCAATCATTAATCAATTATTCAACATCTGTTCCGCCTTTTTGTTATTATCAATTATTCACGAATTGCTCTTCTCTTATTACAACCCCAACACTTCCAGCAACAATACTGAGCCAATATTGCTATCAAGCAATGTTTACGGGTTGTTCTTCTCTTATTACGGCTCCGGCTCTTCCGGCAACAATACTGAATATATACTGTTATTCTTATATGTTTAGCGGTTGCACTTCTCTCACTACAGCTCCGGCGCTTCCGGCAACAAACATTGCGGAGGGATGTTATGGAAATATGTTCCAAGGTTGCACTTCTCTCACTACAGCTCCGGCGCTTCCGGCAACAAAAATTGCGAGATCTTGCTATCAATACATGTTTAGTAATTGCCGGAATCTTGCCATTCCTCCGGCACTTCCGGCAACATCCGTAAGTGGTAATTATTGCTATTGTGGAATGTTTCAAAATTGCATCTCACTTAAAACAACCCCAAAACTTCCATTAACATCACTAGGTGGTTATGATTATCAATATATGTTTCGAGGTTGTACATCACTTACGGAGGCTCCGGAACTTCCGGCGACCAACCTAACAAATGGGAATTATCAATACATGTTTGCCGACTGTAGCAATCTCACAAAGTGTGCTGATATGCAAAAAGTAACTAATGTATCATCCAATGCATGCCAATACATGTATCTAAATTGCAGCAAATTAAACAATGCTATAACACCATATATATCTTCTTGGACCACATCCGCTTTTACAAATTGGCTTTCCGGAGTTGCTTCTACAGGTACACTATACAAGCCAAGTAGTCTTACAAATATTCCCACAAATAATGTCTCCGGATGTCCAACCGGGTGGTCTACATCTAATTCGACGGGCAAGGTACGTCTATCGGCACAAAATACTCCGGGATTTTCATATACATATAACGGAACTACAGGCACGGTAGCTTCCGGAGAGGTAATAGAACTTCAAATTACTGATCCGAAAACTATAACGATCAATGCCCCGAGTACATTATATCTTATTAAGATAGATAATAATTATGTTGGAGTATCAAGTGCGGTTATAAATTACATTGACGCAGTTGGACATACTATCACATGTCCCGACTTAACAAGTCAGAACCCATTGTGTTTTACAGCTCAACAAGCCGGATCTACCATATCTATGACCCATACCGGAACGAACCAGACATCTACAAAGCCATCGATATATATATTGAGAAACGGCTCCGTAAGCACTTGGGATTTTTTATCAATAACTTTATCTAATGTGGGAGACAATGTATATATGTTCGGATTCAATTCAACTATGGGTGGATCTGGGACTAATGTCAGCGTTGGTGCTAATAGTAGTCGTTTTGTGATGACGGGAAGTATTGCCGCTTCTGGAAATACCCAATCACTAGTCGGTTTTTCTTCTACAGCATCACGCGGATGTTTCGCTAATTTATTTTATGATTGCACTTCTCTCACTACAGCCCCCGAACTCCCTGCAATGACACTGGAATATGGGTGTTATGAATATATGTTTCGTGATTGCACTTCTCTTACTATAGCTCCGGAACTTCCGGCAACAACACTACCTAGTTATTGTTATCAATCTATGTTTTATGGGTGCACGGCACTTGTTACTCCTCCAGAACTTCCCGCAACAACATTGGGTACATATTGTTATCAATACATGTTTCGTAATTGCACTTCTCTCATCGCAGCTCCGGAACTCCCGGCAACAGTATTGAAAAATTATTGTTATCAATCTATGTTTTATGGGTGCACGGCACTTGTTGCTCCTCCAGAACTTCCCGCAACAACATTGGCGCCAAATTGTTATTCTTCCATGTTTTATGGGTGCACTTCTCTCACTACAGCTCCGGAACTCCCTGCAACATCATTGGCATCAAATTGTTATTCTTCTATGTTTTATGGGTGCACTTCTCTTACTGCAGCTCCGGCACTTGATGCAACCACACTAGCTAGTAATTGCTATCAATATATGTTCCTAAATTGCACATCTATTACGGTTGCTCCGGATCTTCCGGCAACAACGATACGAGCATCGTGTTATGCCGGCATGTTTCGTGGCTGCACTTCTCTCATCGCAGCTCCGGAACTCCCGGCAACATCATTATTGTCAAGTTGTTATTCTTCTATGTTTCATGAGTGTACGGCACTTGTTACTCCTCCAGAACTTCCCGCAACAACATTGGGTACATATTGTTATCAAAATATGTTTCGTAATTGCACTTCTCTCACCACAGCTCCAGAACTCCCAGCAACAACATTGGCGTCAAATTGTTATTCTTCCATGTTTTATGGGTGTACTTCTCTTACCACAGCTCCAGAACTTCCGGCAACTACACTGGTAACAAATTGTTATCAATATATGTTCCAGATATGCAGTTCATTAAATTATATCAAAGTTGGTGCCACATCCTGGAATACAACATATGCATCAAATTGGGTCAGTGGTGTATCCGCTTCCGGAACATTTGAGAAGCCCTCGTCAACTAACATAGCCACCGGTGTTAATGGCATACCATCCGGTTGGACAGTTGTAAATGTATAAATAAAATGAAATTATGGCATTAATAGAACCCGTATCCGAGCACAGGCTGGCGGTAGAAGATCTACCGGCACAAGATATAATAGACGCCATTGTTGTCAATAATGTATATATGCTATACAAAACAGCGCCGGCATCTAAGATGTATTGCTATATTAAGGTAACAGACAAAACCCCCATAACTCTTCCCGGAGAGCAAACTCCATACGACTGCAATATAACCGGGCCAGCCGTGTATATAGAAACAACCAATGCAGGAGAAGTTAAAACCGGAGAAATAGGTATCCGGACCATATCCAACCTAATTTCCAATAAGACACATATTGCCTCTGATAATTGGCTGATATATACATCTAACATTACGGAGTATAATAGCATGGTAGATGAAGTCGTCAGCTGCATAATCTACACCCCTCCGGATCTAAATCATTTAAGTTTTACATCTAAACAAAATGGAAGCACCGTCCGGATAAATTCCCTAACCAATACGGGGGCACCACCCGATTTTGAATATTCATATGATGCCATAACCTGGACATCTTGGCCATACACTACAACGGGACCAAGTAGCAACATATATACACATACTTTTTCTACCATTACATTAAATTATAATGAAAGAATATATGTTAGAAGTCATGCTACTACATTAAACATAGGGGCTTCGGCAAATACGTATTCAAGATTTTTTATAACCGGAAAAATTGCAGCAGCCGGCAACATTCAGTCATTGATTAATTATTCCAATACCGTACCGAGTTTTTGCTATTATAATCTATTCAATGGATGTGAGGGTCTCATCGAGGCACCAGTACTTCCAGTAACCACATTAGCTGATTATTGTTACACATATATGTTTTATGGATGTTCCAACCTTACTACAACACCGGCACTTCCAGCAACCACACTGGCTAATTTTTGTTATCGACATATGTTCCGAGGATGTACTTCTCTCACCGCAGCACCTGAGCTTCCAGCTACAACACTACGTAATTATTGTTATCAATATATGTTCTACGGGTGCACAAGTCTTACTACAGTACCGAGGCTTCCGGCAACCGCATTAACCAACCATTGCTATCAATATATGTTTTATGGGTGTTCCCATATTACGGAAGGGGTCGATTTACAACACGTAATAAGTACAGCATTCGAGTGTTGCAACTATATGTATTATAATTGTTCTCAATTAAGCTCGGCGATAACGCCACGAATATCATCGTGGAATACTCAACAATTCGTCAATTGGCTTGGTGGAGTCGCACCAACCGGCATTGTATACAAACCTAATGATCTTATAATACCAACAGATAGTGCGAATGGTGTTCCTACAGGTTGGACGGTTGTAAATTATGAGTGATAAGTAGGGGATTATGGACAGTATGCTCAAAATATATGATATGATCAAAAAAGTAAAAATATATAAGCTAGATTATCCTAATTAAATAATTATTATTAAAGAAAAAAAAATCAAATTATGACTATAGAAGAATATTTTGGAACACTACAGCAGAGCTTTGTAGAGATCTGGAAGAATCATCTGCAGACCGACAAATACTCCGATCATAAAGCCCTGAATGAATATTATGACGATATTGTGGATGCCGTTGACAAGCTCATCGAGGACTGGATGGGCATTCATGGCAAAGTGAAAGACCTCACTAATACTATATCCACGGAATATGATGAACCTAAGGAATATCTGAAGGCTCTCAAGAAGTTTGCCAAAGAAGGCCGTCAAGAGCTCATTCCCGAAGAAGATACGGAGCTCTGGTCCGATGTAGACGATATTCTGGGCCTGATTGATTCTACTCTGTATAAACTGGAAGAATTGGATGAATCCGTTAATACATCAAGCCTTTCTAAATATCTGAAAGAATCTTTGAATAAATCATGTGGTATTAAAAATTCTTAATTAGATGAAATCTATAACAGAATCTATAATAGGGAGAAAAAACTCGTATAAAGGAAAAGACCTTAAACAACTAATTCTTAGTGAAATAGATATGAAGGACTTTCCGTATATTCGAGAAACGTCTAAGAACTATAAAAACAATCTTCTAGACGATAAATTCTTATATGCACTGGATAATATCCAAGGATGCGATAATGATTTCAAGATTGCTGCAGTTTATGATATGATGGGATATATAGAGGCTCAGTATGATATTAATGCCGGCGATGATGGTGTTGCGGATCAAGGTGCATATAATATGATAGAGATGATATCCGATCCCAATCGGAATCAAAATGACTTTTACGCCTTCATACATACTCCTAGCCGTGGTGGAAATCCCTCCTGGTCCGGACTATCTCAGCAATATGCGGAAATAGCCGAACTTTTCTTAGATCCGGATTTTGAATTAATATAACTCATATGAAAACCATAACCGAATCCATATTAGACCGCATTAACGGCAATCGTTTCGGAGGAAACAAGACACTTCGTGCCTCTCAACAGGAAGCGGATCTTTTCCTAGTGCAAACCGACTTCAAAAACAGCTTTAAAGACTGGCAGCTTTCCAAGTGTACATGTGTAAGCAAGTTATCCGAAATCAAGTATCGGGAATGCTGGAAAGAATCTCTAATAGTGCCCAATGCCGAACTTCCGTTAAGCCAAGAAGAAGTAGAGAAAGTGCTTAAAGAAGACTTTAAAGGAACAGTCTTGGTAGAAAAAGTCTATCCGGAAGATATATATCTGAAACTGCCGTACATAAAAATGATTCCCCTAAAGTCCGGAGAGTCAATTCCTAATGCCCAGGCTATGTGGTGGTTCGGGGATTGGTTCACCAAGACCGAAGTTATGAAAGCTATAAAACAATATATAAATAGTTTATAACTAATAACTTAAAAACTTATGCAAGCTCTCTCTTGGGAGCTTTTTTATTTCTTATAAGTTCTGATTTGAATTTTTAAAATTATTATATATTATTTTTTTCAGATATCTATAAATAAATATTTTAAGACATGTCAAAAGTGCTGATATATGAAAAGCTGAGCAATGTCACGGGTTTCAAGAAAGTAAGATCCGATGACGGCTTTATCAGATTATCGGGTGTCTTTGCCCAGAGTGGTGTTAAGAATCGTAATAATCGCACATACACCACGGAAAACTATTCTAAAATGATCGAAGGATTGAAAAAGAGAATCGTCGAAGAAGGTTGTCCTGGCGAATTAGAACACCCAACAACTATGAACATTGATTACAACAACGTATCTCACATGGTAGAGTCCGTGGAGATTGATGAGAATGGTACGGTTACCGGCACTATCAAGCTTTTGGATACCCCTAAGGGAAAGATTGCTCAAGCTCTAGTAGAAGGCGGATTGCCGCTATTTATTTCATCTCGCGCCACCGGCAATGTGGATAAAAACGGTATTGTAACCCTGGAGGAATTAAAAACTTATGATCTAGTAGGTACTCCGGGATTTGCTCAAGCCAGACTCCATTGTAATGAGGGTATGGTTGCCGAAAGCATCGATGATGATATGTTCATCGTATATGAAAATGAAAATGACAATCAAAATAAACAAGAAAATACAATGGAAATCGAAGCCTTACATGAGGAATTACAAAACACCAGAGCGCTTCTTGAAGATATGACCAGCAAATATAAAGAATTGTTGGAATCTGTTAGAGAGTTGCGTGAAAAATCGTTTAATAACGATGTTGATGAACTTAGAAACCTTGGCAATCAGAACAAGGGTCTGACCGAATCTCGGGTTCGTCAGATGATCGAGGAATCCGTAAATGGTGCGGTTACCGGTCTTATTGAAAAACTATCCGATGGTATCGAGAAATGGATCGTGGAAGAGTACAGTCCCGAAATCGAGAAATGGATCGTGGAAGAGTACAGCCCCGAGATCGAGAAATGGATCGTGGAAGAGTATAGTCCCGAAATCGAGAAATGGATCGTGGAAGAATATTCACCGGAAGTTGAGAAATGGATCGTGGAAGAATATTCACCGGAAGTTGAAAACTGGCTTAATGAAGAATTCGCTCCCGAGACTCTTGGCGGCATGATTAAAGAAAGCAAACAAAGCAAGCTGGAAAATATTGATTCTATATTGGAGATGTTAGATGCCGATAAAACCAAAAAGCCGGTTTTCGAAAGTTCTACTCCCAATGAACCGTATTTTATTGCCGCTATGCCGGAACATATCCGTCCGCTCTGGGAAAGCGCTTCCGATGAAATGAAATCTTATATTACGGAAAAAGCCCATATGTATACTTTGAATACCGATGAGAAAATCAAATACTTCTGGGAGAACAAAGTAGATTTCAAAAAAGAACTCCAGCCATCAAAGAATATCAATGAAGGATTGGATACCATTACGGACAATTTCGAGAAGAATCTGAGAATGGCTCTTCGTAAACGCTAATCTTAAATTTTGAAAAGAATATAAATAAATATTAAAAATCATGAGTTTACCCGCATATTTAGCCAATATAAAATCTTCGGGCATTTATCGTTTCGTATGGGATAAGTCCGAGATTCCTAACACCACTACCGAAATTTTAAGACTGGTGGTCGGCTATTCCGAGCGCGGGCCTTTCAATACTCCGGTGTACATCAAATCCCAAACGGAGTTCAGAAGTGTTTTTGGAGATATCTCTAAAAAACTTGAACGCCAGGGATGCTGGTTTCATCGGATGGCATTGCAAGCATTGCGCAAGGGTCCCATCCTTTGTCTGAATCTTAAAAACTTCAAAAGCGAGAATGTTCGTGCTATTAGTTTTAAAACTCCCCAAGAATCTATGGTTGATAAGATTGACCTGGCGGTGACGGATATTTATAATACTAATAGATTCTGGACACTGGAGCCTGAGCTTCTAGAAGAGATATCCGGCACTATTACTCCGGAATCCGGCGATTCTACGGTTGTAGATCTTTCTAAGAACTACATCACCATCACGGCCACCGATTCTAAAGAAGTTTCCAACACCGTGTTCATCCGTGGATACGAACCCAAGGGCTATGATGTTACCTTCAAAGAATGGTATGCTTCCACTCTTAACGGTACCGAGATGCCTAGCTATCTGGAAGGATATGAGAATAAGAAACTTAAAAACTTCTGGGCCGAAATTTATGTGTTCCGCGGAGAATTTACGACAGATATCGCCACTTCGGACGCATTATGCAAATACTTTGACGTGGTGGATGGCAAAGTCATGCTGAAACCGTTTATCACCAATGCATTCGGAGAGAAAAAGGATACATTGGATCTTTTGGCTTCCAATGACGCATCTAATTTCATCCGTAAATATCAAGGTATATTGCTTCCGGAATTTCAATCCGCAACAGGTTCTACCATCTCTTTGGATATTCTGTTTAACAACGATAACCAGCTTCACAAGATGATGATGCGTTTGAATCAGAATCTGCTTTATGAAGGAGATATCACGATTGACGATATCGATACCATGGGATGGAACCTCGAAAGTGGCGCTATTGAATATAATGACGGTATTGACTATAGCAACATGACGAACAATATGCCGGAAGTTCTGTCTATTACTAAAAACGTCCCGGTAATCTACCAAGCCATGTATAATCAGTACAATGGAGAATGGATATATGGCGTAGTTCCTACCAAATCATTTGATCAGAATAATCCGATTGACATTGACGTTGATAAGATGAACGCCGATTTTTACACCTATAATCTCCATACACTCGGTAGTGATACTCCCGCATCAGTGTCCACAACGGACCCATATTCTATCGAAATAACCGACGATATAATCAATGCCGGATTTACGAATAATGAAATCCAGTTCACTAATGATTACATTACTACTCCCGGCAAGGTTAAGTATCTGGGTACCTCTACTCACAATGGCAGAAACTTTATGGATGTCAAAATCATCAGCAATGGTGATGGTCCTAGAGAATGGGTTGGTCGGATTGTACATGTTATGATCGCCGATCCTAATCTTCCGGATGCCGAAAATAGTGGATGCGTAAGCAACGATAATATTGAGAATTTAATATTATTCGACGCTGCATATAATACAATTCCGGTTAGCGAAGGCAGCTCCGACAATATGACGGTTAACCTATTAGAAACCGGAATTATCAGTGATGCCGGAATTATTGACACTTTCAATAAGATCGGTATCAAAGAAGGAGATGTTTTCTGGATCGACAACGCTAGAGATGCCGAGGGCATGCCATCATTCTTATGCACCGTTACCAAGATGAAATATGAAGCGGCCAGCAGCGATACTCCCGCAAAACTCACTATCACATTTGACAAGGATCTTTTCGGTGTCACTTCTGTTGATATGCTCGTCAAATGCGCCGGATCCGTTACCGCCACTTCTATTAATCTGAAACCGACTTATGTTACCGGTTATACTTATGCCGGTTCCAAGGTTAAAGATATCGCTGGTTATGATCCTAATGCCGATCCTCAGATTGCTAAAAACAACTGGGTGAACTATCAGCTTGGAGTTTTGGATATGAAGGGAATCCGTACGGGCTTGACTAACCGCACGGATGTCGATTATCGTTATCTGGTAGACACATTCGAAGCATTTGCCGTTCCTGGAGAATGTCATTCTAAACTAGCCTTGATCTGCAAACTGAAATTCAATGTTTTGGGTCTTATCAACTTCCCGAACATGAAATCCTTCAGCAAGTGCAAATCTATGTCATTCCGCGACAGTAATGGCTTTGATAGCAAGTATATTGCTTTGGGCAACAACCCGATGATGGCATCCGATGGACAGTTCATGCTAGCTTCCGAAGACAATGGTGCAAGCTTCGTATCTTATAATACTCCGGTAATCCTTAAAGATCCGGAAACCGGTGTGAAAACTGCAGTACCTTCCGCTGCTTTGGTATCTAACGATTTCTTGGAGAAATTTGATAAGTTCTTGCCTTATTCTATTGTTGCCGGACCTAAGAGAGGCCGTATTACGGATCCTAATCTGATCGGACCGGAATTCAGCTTCGGCCGTGAGGATCTGGATAACTTGGAACCTATGGGTGTTAACTGTATGGTTTATGTTCCGGGTAAGGGTACTTACATCAACTCTAACCAGACAGCTAAACAGAATCCGGTTTCCGCTCTGTCTAAGATCCATATTCGTGAGCTCTGTACTTTCTTGCAGGATGAGATTGAAAAGATGATGGAATACTATCACTGGGATTTCAATACTCCTAATCTAAGACAGACTCTGAAGGATAAAGCTGATACAATCTGTGATACTTGCTACCGCAACCAAGGTATCTACGATTACATCAATGTATGCGATGAAAGCAATAATAATCAAGAAGTTATAGATGCGGAAATGATTGTGCTCAGCACAAGCATTGAACCGAGTAGAGGTGCAGGCAAGATGGTGCAAGAATTGACTCTGTATCGTACAGGTGGTTTGAGAGCTGCTATCCGTGATGCGCAATAAACCTTAATTGGTATTTAATACAAAAAGACCTCTTCGGGGGTCTTTTTTTTTGAAAATTTATTAATAACACTAGAAGACGCAGGCTTATATATGATATACGATGCTGGGCAGACAAAATGACGTTGGAGTTATACATTTCAAATCCCACGATAATTCGCGCAATCGGCATTATATCTATATAAATGTATGTCAACAACAAGATCTCTTGTTATATCGCAAATATGTGCATTTTAACATTAATTTTTGAGCACCGGTGATTATATAATATCATAAAATATTTGAGAATATGAAAATAAGTCACGAAAGTCCGCTCGCTCTGCTTAAAATCAGCCGAGCTTACAATGATTACGATTACGCATTAGTACATCTTTTTGAGAAATATCCGAAGTATTATAAATTCTTTGAGGAATCTCTGGGTATGGGCCGCATAGTCATCCTGGATAATTCCATTTTCGAGCTCGGAACGGCATTCGATACCGATGAGTTCTACAAATGGGTTCTCAAACTTAACCCGACATATTATATCATTCCGGATGTATTTGATAACTGTGCGGCCACTATCCGCAATGTAATTGAGTGGCGAGTAAAATATGGTAGAAAAATTCATGATAGCAAGCCGATGGTAGTGGTTCAGGGTTCTACTCCGGAAGAATTTTTAGATTGTTATCAGACCCTTTATAAAATGGGTATGCCTATGATTGCGTTTCCGGTCAATTCCAAATCTTACCTTAATGGAAAAGAATACACCCCGCAAAATATGGCTGAGGGCAGATATATGATGATCAATACATGTCTGAACTGGCTCAAAGTGTATCATATCGATACTAATCCAATGCCTGTCAAACATCACCTGCTTGGTCTTTCTCTGCCACAAGAAGTCGGCTTGTATAAAGACATTCCGGAGATCGTGAGCATCGACACTAGTAATCCGGTGCTACACGGTATGGAAGGTATCTGGTACGACGAAGATGGAAATTTGTCCGATAAATCACACAACAAGATGCACGAAATGATGGAATGGGCAGTCACCGAAGATCAGTTTGATATTATCTGTCATAATATCACCAAGTTCAGAAGTCATATAAATTAGAAATATGAAAGCCGCAATATTTATAGAATGTGCCGGGGACGAGTTCTTCCAAAAAGAGGCTGACCTTATTGTAGATTCGTATAATCGAGCCATATCCTCATATGGTTTGGATATGGAGGTATTCACTTATAAGAATTGCAATGATGGTATCGTACGCCTAGAGGATCATACGATCTTGGTTCCCGGAGAGGTGCGAGATGGCTGGGCGGATAGAATATATGGCGTATTGGATTATATTCAGGCACATATAGATTGCAAGTGGGTGATTAAGACCAATACTAGCACATTGTTGAACCTGGTAGTATTAGATCGATTCATGGAGGATCGGGATCCGGAGTGGTATCATTGTTTTGATATGAAATTCTGGGGCAACGAATTCACTCTGAATATATTACCGGGCAAATTCTGGCTTTTTCCAAAAGAATTTATACCAGCCATAATCGAAGATTTTTATAATATGCTTCCGAGTATTGATGGCTGGTGGGATTGCAACTGGGGGACGGACCGGTCTCATCGTGCGCCGGATGATGCTATAATCAGTTATATTACCACCATGAAAAATGTACCGGCGAAAACAATACCTAGTAATATGGTCGTAGACGTATATCATGATTATTTTTCTAATTTAGATAATTTGAAACCCGGAGATTTACGATCGGCTATGGTTTTCATATTAAGAATGCATGTATCCGATGTTATTGCCGTAGAAATGAAAATTCGAAATGAATTTGAAATCAAACTTATGATGTTTATGATCAAACTGGTAGAAGAATTTCAAAATTTAAATTAATTGCATTAATTGTATATTTTATAACAATCATTTAAAATTTCATACACATGGTATACAACAAACCTTACAGAAAAGATTCCGGAATCAAGATCGACAAAGACAATCCTTATTTTACTTATCCCGGCAGGAGATATCGCCAGGCACATGAAAGATCCATGCGACCCAGAAAAACTCCTTATTGTGGAGAATATTTGCAAATCGTAGCCGACTGGGATTCTGTACATAACAAGTGGGTTAACCAGAAACGGATTATCCATGCCAAGAAAACATTATGGGCATAAATTTCAAAAGGAACCTCTGGTTCCTTTTTTAATTTAGATATCTCTCCCTTATATATTATAATATAAAACTTATAATTATGCAGTTAACAGGAAAAGAAATTGTACAAGAAGGAATTATCACTAATTATGATCCGGAGAATGCCATCCAACAGCAAGGCATTGATGTCCGTCTTATGAAAGTCAACAAGTTTGCCGGTGTGGGTTATATCCCCGCATTTGGCAAGACCAAGCTTCCACAATATGAAGAAGTCGCACCGGAACCACATACGGATGTCTATAACCTGGACCACGATCTCTGGCACTTGCCTAAGGGATATTATGAGGTTATCATGATGGAAGGATGCAAGACCCCAGCTAACCGCGTGTTTGATCTCAAATCCAGAAGCTCGGTGGTTCGATGTGGAGCCGAAATCGTCTGTGGACAATTTGACGGAGGATTCGAGACCGATCATATGGGCTGTTTCCTGAGAGTAGACAATCCGAAAGGCATCTTCATCGAAAAGGGAGCCCGCATTGCCCAGGCCAGAGTTCATCAATCTTCGGATGTAGATAATCCATATAATGGACAATTCCAGAACGACAAACAAAGAGCCTCCTAAAGATCTATGATCTATTCTTATATGTTTTGATTAAGGGCCTTCTTCGGAAGGCCTTTTTTATGCTTAATATTTCAAAAATAGGATTATATAAGGATAGAAATAATTATATTATGGGAATGTTTAACAGATTTGAATTTAAAGTAGAGAATCCAAATGAGAGAATTGTACTTGAAATATCAAGATATGATTATGAGATAATCAAGCGTTCGTTGGAAGAAAGTTATAATAGCGAACTACATAAAACACCCTGGGAGCCGGAAAATCCAAATGAATATCCATTGCGGTACTGGTATAGAGGTAATAAGATAACCAAAAGAATAGATAGTGTTTTGAGATTTATCAAAAAACAAATAGAAAGATCATAAGTATTTTTTATAAAAAGCAAAAATATGAAAGGAATTAAGAAACATATGTATGAAGCCGTCAATAATGTAGCGGGATCTATCGGTAATATCCTCACCGGACATAGTGAGGAGCTAGCTGCTATCACCAACAAAGAAGACTTGCTACAATTCTTGGAAGAGGTGATCCGTCCGGAGATTGCTCCCCGATTCCAAGACGACATGGATGATCTGATCAAGGAAGTCAACAAGATGAGACAATTTCCTCGCGCCTATCGGGTGGTATATAACTATATTCTAGCGGGGGACAACCTGAGAGCCATCTAAAGATCATAAAAAATATTTATAAAGACCTTCTCCGGAAGGTCTTTTTTTGTCTTAATATTTTTAAGTCCGGATTATATATAGATACAAGAATATCAATTATGGAAGATAAAGAAACCGGATATATAATAGTACAAGACAGTCGCATCACTCCGGATGTGCTGATGCTAGCGGACACCGCTTTAAATAACGGGATGAGATGGACGATAGATAAGAAAAAAGCGTTTATATTCTCCACCGAAGAAGAAGCCAATGCGGTGTGTGCTAATTTCAAATATAACAATCCTCGAGTGCTGCCTGCTTGGTTTCCATTGAATTATCTCGGGTTAGATAAAAAAGCCGAAGAAATCGTGCAGCCTATCGTAGATCAGGTCTCCGAAATCTTTCAAAAAGAAAATTCAAAAACATCAATTAAACCCCAAAATTTTACCAATATGTTTGAAAATATCACAAATCAATTCAACGGAATGTTCGGCAAGGTCGCTTCCGGAATGTGCCGCCTCACAATGAACGGCAACATCGCTGTCAAAACGAGCGATGGTTACAAGTCCTACAACGTGGAACGGAAGCGTCTGACCAATGTCAACAATTTCTGCTTCAACATCGGTGACGAGATGTTCTTCGTCATTCCCACCAACAAGGTGCAGGTCGGCGACATTATTCTCGTCAAGGGCAAACCCAAATGCGTTGTGAGCGCAACGAAGGAATGCATCAATGTCATTGACTACGAGAGTTCCGAAATGCGCCAAGTCATTCCCGAAAGACACATCTTCATGGGCTCTACCTACTTCTACGGCAAGATTGTCAGCTGCTTCGGCAATATGTTCTCTAATGGCAAGGGCCTCAAGAATGTCGTCAAGATGATGATGCTCTCCCAGCTGGGCGGCAAAGATTCCGGCATGGGCGGCCTGGGTCAGATGATGGCTATGTCCATGATGATGGGTGATGGCGGCAATATGTTCTCCGATATGTTTAATTTCGATTTTGATGATCCGGAAGATCCGGAAGAGTCGGATCTTATCTTAGAGAACATGGATGATAACGATCCGGAAGAAGAGGAAGTTCCGATCAAGAAAACCAAAAAATCAAGAAAGGAGTAAATTATGGGTGCAGGTTCATGGGATGCACATGCATTCGCTAGCTACTCGGTAGCAAACAATAAGTCTTATGATGAGGACACTGGGCGGGTATTCGGACAGGTTTTTACTAAAAAAGGAATGGATGCCGGATTAGATCCTAAAAACTTTAAAATCAGAGAATGTCTGGATACGGAAGAGCACCCCAATACAATACCGGTAATACTGGCGTTAGATGTAACCGGAAGCATGGGCTCGAGTTGCAAGGAGACTGCCGAGACTCTGGGAATCATCATGACCAATCTTTATAAGAAATATAAGGATATTGAGTTCTGCGTGATGGGCATCGGAGATCTGGCTTATGACTGGGCTCCTATCCAGATGTCACAATTCGAATCCGATATAAGAATCGCCGAGGCTCTCGATAATATATACATTGAAGGCGGTGGTGGTGGCAACCGATATGAGAGTTATACTGCCGCTTGGTGGATGGCTCTGAACAGAACAAAGTTAGATTGCCATAAACGAGGCAAGAAAGGTATTATCATTACTCTCGGGGACGAGCCTATGAATCCATATTTGCCAGAAGACAAGCTTAAAATAGCTACGGGAGATCCTATTCAAGCCGATGTTAATACTCCGGAGCTGTATGAGGAGGCATCTAAGAAATTTGATATCTACCACATTGCGGTAGGGGATCAGGCTAATATGTATAAATATTATGCTATGGAGATTGCCGGTACATTCGGGCAGCTACTAGGAGATCGTCTGAAGGTCTCTTCTATCAACGAACTATCCGGTACTATCGAGGATTGCATTGATGATTCACTGAACGAGGCCGATACTATTTCCGGGGATGCCGCTCCGAATGTTAATGAAAATGGAGAGATTTCCTGGTAATTATTTGTTGTGAATAAATTTTTAAGGACCCGGTCGGGTCCTTTTTTTTTGTTTAATTATTTTAAGAAACGTTTATATATCTATAGAAATCCTTAAAAATATAATGAAATGGATGCACAAATCATCATAGGAGCCAATTATGGGGATGAAGGCAAAGGTACCGTCACTGCGCTGATCACGAATAAATATTTAGGAAACACTCTAAATGTACTGACTAACGGCGGATCTCAACGAGGTCATTCTATCCTCACCAAAGATGGATCTATCACTTATCAGCACTTTGGATCCGGCACATATCATGATGCGGATTCTTTTTATTGTAATCGTTTCATCTTGAATCCGGCACAGTTCACTAAAGAATGGAATAATCTGATAGAAAAACCCAATGTCTTTCGAGATCCAGGTTGCCTATGGACTACCGTTTGGGATATGATGGCTAATCGCATAGAAGAAGAACGGAAAAAAAGATTTGCGAGTTGTGGCATGGGTATCTGGAATACCATTAGGAGAAGCCGGAAAGTATATATGAGATTTGACGATTTCATGGCATTAACCAAAAAAGAGCAATCCGCCTTTCTCCGGAAGGTAAGGTCTTTTTATGAGAACCACTTAGATTTCTCCTCGTTCTGGAAAAAGATCTGGTACGATTATGATATTGAAACTCACTTTCTGGAAGATTGCCAATTCATGAAAGATCATACTATTTCCGGAACTATTCAAGAGCTCTTGGCTCTTAAAAGTTTATGTACAAATACATATGATAATATAGTGTTCGAAAACGGACAGGGACTTCTTCTTAAAGACACCGGAAGAGATACATTTGATACTACCCCGTCCGACACCGGAGCTACATATGCATTAGATATCATCAAAGATCTAGAAAAATGCGGAATGGAGTTTGACACTACTCTTCATTACGTCACTCGTCCATATCTTACCAGGCATGGAGATGGAAATATAAGCAATGAGAACAAGAGAACTCACATTTCCGAATCTATCCGGGAGGATAGAACCAACCAATGGAATTCCAATCAAGGAGAGTTCCGGTATGGAAAATTAGATATGGGGGCATTAAAAAGTCGCATCGAAGAAGATGCTCGTGGACACAAATATGTGTTAGATGTCACACACTGCGATGAGATGGATCGAAAAACGGAATTTGATAGGATTTTCGGACCGGAAAATATCCAATATATAGACACTCCAATGATTTAATTACAGGTTCCTCCGGGAACCTTTATTATTTTTAGAAAATTGATAGTCGTATGAAGGATCCGGAGAAAGTCGATGTAGTGCTTATAATGGAAGAACCACCCCGTATATATGAAGCAAAGGGTACCACGAAGCAATCCGGTTCTCTGGATCCCCGTACCGACTACTCACCGGACTGGCTTCCGGATCATATAGAGTGGTTGAGGGGACTGGGCTCCGGATCTCAGAACAGCTTTGGCTATCAACTTCGAAATGCCCTGAGCCTGGGCGCTGGATATCAGGTAGAGGTTACGGATTTCAACGAAGCCATCTCTGTAAAGATCACTTATACTAATGTCCGGACTTGCAAGTCCGCCAGCTTGCACGCTTGTGTGGTGTTCCGTACTAAGTCCGGCGTATGCAATGCCTATATCAACGGACAAAGATTCCGGACTTGTAATAACGTCGGACAAGCCGCTTCTTATATACGGAATAAAGCTGCTGCCCTGATAGGTCGGACAACAACAATGGAGAGTTAGGATTATGAGGACATTACAGGAATCTATAATAGGGCGGCGAGGCTCTCAACATGGGCGTTCTAAATCAAAAGAGCTTAAGTGTTTTGAGGATTTGGAATATGGAGATATTGTAATTATCCAAAATCGCGCGCTTTCGGGCAGTAAATATTATATATATCTTCCTAAAGGAATATGTTACCTTCTATTCAATAGAACCCGGCTAAGAGAAGATGCATTTGTAACATGTAATCTGAATAACAATATGGTACCATTATCTTATTGGAAGGCGGATGGGTTTAATCATTTTGATTTTCCGTTTTTCACAAGAAAAAGTGCGGAAATTGTAAGCTGCGAGGGACATGTTCAAGAATATTATTCTATAAAAACCGAAGAAGATGTTAAACGTATTTTTAATAAATACAATCTACCAATATCATGAAAACACTGCAAGAATCTATAATAGGAAGAAAAGGATCTTCTATCCGTTCTAAATCAAAAGCGCTTAGGTGTTTTGGAGATTTGGAATATGGAGATATTGTAATTATCCAAAATTACTCACGTCGGGATAGCAAATATTATATATATCTTCCTAAAGAGATATGCTCGCCTCTATTTAATTTCTTAAGAGAAGATGCATTCGTAACATGTAATCTAAACGACAAATTGGTACCATTATCTTATTGGAAGGCGGATGGCTTTAATTATTATGGTTTTCCGCTTTTCGCAGCAGGTGCCGCCGAAATTGTGAGTTATGAGGGGCATGTTCGAGAATACAATTCTATAAAAACCCAGGTAGATGTTAAACGCATTTTTGACAAATACAATCTACCAATATCATGAGAACGTTGCAAGAATCCATAATAGGGCGAAAAGGCACACCATATCGAAAACCAATACCGAAAAGTTTTGATGATCTAGAATATGGGGATTTTATTGAGATAAGTGGAATTTTTGGCGGTACATTTTTATATGTTCCGCATTCTGTGTCTGATATATATTTTAATAATAATGTGGATGCATTTATAAGACCTTCTGATTACTGGACGGCAGAAACCTTTAAATTTTCATTTCCATATCATAATACCGACAAAACTCATAAAATAGAAAAAATAATTGGGTCTGTTAGTGAAAATGAATATAGTAATTTGAAAACCAAAAAAGACGTATCTCATCTTTTTAATAAATATAATATACCGAGCAAATGAAAACACTTTATGAATCGATAATAGGAAGGAAAGGATCATATCTAGGTGGTGTCCCAGTAGTATTCTGGAATAAATATGACCCGACCGACATAAGTATCGTGATAGACATGCCCCGAAACGTCATAGGGGTTATAGAACAGTCAGATGAGGGTGATTGTATTTTAGAAATAAAAAATCTTAATAGCATCCATATATTATATATGTCCGGCGAACCGGGTTGTACTGCTATCTTAGATACAAAATGCCGATTATTGAATGAATTTCAAAACAAGTTTGAATCGGAATATAATAGAGTTCTCTCCGGTGTAACCGTTCAAGATTTTATTAAAAGTTATTATAAATATGAATTACATGTGGGGGATGCATATATTCCCATAGGTAGTATATTGGTACGGGAAATAACAAAATCCATTCCCAGGACACACAAAATACTAGATATATTTGATCCGGATTATGCCTGGAATGCTTGGACAGAATTTATATGGAATATGCCGGATGCTACTTCTACTACCGGCCCATATTCATTCGGATATGCTATAGTGGATTTAGGGCATAAGAAAATAATTGAAAGTCCCCGTGGATATAATATTAATATAAGGATGGAAACTTTCAAAGAATTTGGACGGCATAATGAAAGATATGGGAATTAAAAGAGACACATGAAGCATATCAGCGAATCTATAATAGGAAGAAAAGGAGGTACTTATAATTCATCTAAAATACCCGGAGATTGGTATCCGGGACAAGATCTGGAATATGGGGATATTATAGTATCGAATTGGAAGAATATGTATTATATATGCCTTCCGGTTAAACAATGTATCGGATGGTGGGGTAGATATGACGGGCCAAGAGCTCAGACGGCCCTGATAAGATATAGTCCTTCTGGAGCTCGTTATACTAGTAACCTCGCAAGTGATTATCAATTTGTAAGATATATAAGAGAATATAAAAATATAAAGACACCAGAAGATCTTAAACGCATTTTTGATAAATATAACATACCACACGAATGAGAACACTTAGCGAATCTATAATAGGACGAAAGGGGAGTGTAGGATACCAATATGCTACACTAGGCCACCGAGACGAACTTATCTTGAGCGTCAATGCTATAGAACCTATTGGTAGTAAACCTACTAATTCCAATCCCCTACCTAAAGAAATTGTTTTTATATCCTGGGACGAAATCGGTATATATCCGGTAGTCACCGGATGTAGTACGGAAAACGAACTGAAACGGAAGATAATAAGCGTGTATGATGCACTGAAATCCACTAGCATGGAAGATATATGCAATCTGATGTGCATAGAATGGAAAGTTAAGTCCAATTGGTTCAAGTTTCCACTTTGGTGTGTGGTAGAATATTTCCGGGATGAGTGGGAGGATATGATGAATATAGATGTAACTGATCCACTAAGCAAATGGGCGTCTGATAGCGAATTGTATGATAAAATTATTGCTTGGATAAAGGATACCCCATATCAATTTACTCCAGAAACCGAAATGTTTTGGTCTATAATAGATACTAATACCGGAAAGATAATAGCACGGAGCAGAACCGGCAAAATAATAATTGATAAATGAGAACACTCAGCGAATCTATAATAGGACGGAAAGGAACTCGACCACAAACCAATATTATCAAGGATTGTCGCGATATGATTTCTAGAATAGACCATTCTCCATGGAAAGAAGCTATGGTGATGGCAACGAATTATTATGATGTCTTAATACAAAATAGATACCAATATCCCGAGGAAGTCCGGCAAATTATAGATGATTCTATAAACGAATGGTCCGGTAAGGTTTTATCTAAGATATCTAGCACCGACATTATGATACAGGCTATCAGGAGCATTTCCAATCTAGCTAAAAAACAAAGATCATGAAATCTATAACCGAATCTATAATAGGAAGAAGAGGAGTTTCCGGAAAACTACACAAATTCGACGATTTAAAATACGGGGATTTTGTGGTTATTGATATGCCTGCCGAACAAAAAATGTTCGATTGCCTGTATGTACCGGAATATATTGCTATGAAAGTAATTTCTTATCCTGGACCTACGGATGATTTTGGTCGATTTATATGTGTTGATCACAACGGTAAGGATATATCTTCTTTCCGGGCCGATAAGTTTGTAGATGACTTTCCGGATTGCCCCGAAGATGATGAATTTTTTTATAGTAAAATAGTAAATAAAATCGGCCATACGGAAGAATATGTTTCTTTAAAGGACAGAAAAGACGTGATAAATCTTTTTAAGAAATATAATTTAATAGGATTCCATCGCTAAAAACCACGTCGTAACTTATTAAATATTAATAAATTAACCACCTCAAAAGGGTGGTTTTATTTTTGAAGTATAATTTACACATAATCAACCAAATAAATTAAATAAATTTAGTTAATATGATTCTTAATGAAAACGAACAGAGATATCGCAATCTGATTTCCGAAGAATTGCATGTCACTGATGAAAGAAAACTGAACTGGATGGCTCAAATGGCCAATGTTCATGCCATCAAAGAAGGCTTGCAGCCCAATAATGTTAGTGCGGATCATGGCGGCATTTATGCTACTCCTCTGAACACATTAGGTATTGGCAATCCTTTCATGCCTCAGGGTCTTGGAATGAACAATCCTAATCTTGGTGATGGTATTGGCAACACCGGTGCCGATTTCCACAATCCTGCTTATGTTAATGGTTCCGGTGATGTTCCTATGTCTACTCTTTCTATGGCATTGGAAGTTGCAGCCGTTACCGTTGGTTTCGACTTGGTCGCTACCGTCGTGGCTACCGGCCCTATGGCTATGTTGACCTTCGTTGATTATCCTTATGCTGGTGGTAAACTCGGTCACATTGGCGAGACCTGGCAAGATGGCATTGGTCCTGACAACGAGAACAAACCCATTTACATCATGTTGAAGGGTGACATGGAAACCTCTATGAAGTTCCGCGACAATGAAAACGTAGAACCCGGCCGTACTACCGTGACGATCACCGGTGACACCGGCAAGTTCATTGGTATCTATATGGGCAACTCCCGTATCGACGGTTCCGCAATCTTCCAAGTGAAGAGTGTGAAGGAAGACGATAAAGATATTTCTATCGCTCAAATGTTCCAGAAGGAAGGCGTGTTCACAACCGATGCTAAAGATAAAGATGGTAATGATATCGTATTCGGTAAAGCCGGTACGCCGGGTTCCGGTACCGAAGGTGAAGATGACTATGTTGCTCCTACCGAAGGTACTAATGTGAGACTGATCCCGGAACTGGTGAAAGGTATCACCGATCACATCCAGTCATTCTCTAACTTCTTCGGAAACAGAGTTGAGAATGAAGATGGTTCTTATAGCGTTGTTCCTTCCGACGATCCTATGACCAGAGCTCAAAACGAAACCGGTACTGGTAACACTATTGGTGTTCGTATGTTCTCTAAGATGATCCAAATGGGTAACTATGAAGTGACCGGTGCTGTTACTCGTCAGCAGCTTCAAGATATGCCTCTGTATGGCATCGATGTTATTGGTGGTGTATTGGAAGCTTGTCAGGCCGAGATTTCCCAGGCTCTGAACAACCGTATCATCGACCGCGTTATGAAACTTGGTGTTGAGAACTACAAAGTACAGAAAGCCGTTCAAGGCTGCGACTTCAACCTCTACCTCGGCAACGTAGTTAAGGAAGATGGTTCCGCTAACCTGTACAAACCTCTTAACGAGTTCAAGGCATACAACAAGTTCCGCGATTTGAATGGTAAAACCGTTCCTTCCGTGAACATTCCGAACGCTACTAAGAACTCCAGCGCCGAGAACGTTACTACTCACCAGAGACGTATTGCTTCTCGTTGTATGGCCGCTTCTAACTTGATCTCCAGCGTTACCCGTAGAGGTCGTGCTCATTGGATCCTGACCAATGCTCAGATCCTGACCGCTCTGCAGGATTGCTCCGGTTATGTGGTAGCTCCTATGGTTAACAATCTGGTTCAAGGTGGTGAAGAGAGCTTGTACTACGCAGGTTCTATTGCCGGTATGCAGATCTATGTTGATCCTTACATGCTGTGGGAAGACACTCGTATCTGCGTTGGCCGTAGAGCTACCGTTACTAACAACCAAGTTCAAGGTTCCGGTGTGGTCTTCATGCCGTACATCCTCGCAGACACTGTGCAAATCGTTGCAGAAGGCACCATGGCTCCTAAGATGCTGGTGAATAGTCGTTATGCAATTGTAGACGCAGGTTTCTATCCCGAGCAGAATTACTATACCTTCATGGTGGAAACTGATTCTGATTTCATTATCTAATTGAGATAACTACTTCTCTTAGTTGAGATTAAAGAAAAGGGATCTTCGGATCCCTTTTTTATTTTATTTTAAGTTACCTCCTTAAAAAAGAGCAAAAATCTTTTATTTTTTATAAAAAGATTTGACATGAAAGAATTAGATTTTGATTATCCGGAATTTGAAAAATTAAATCCATCTAATTGTAGAGAAGCATCTATTAGTATTCATTATCCCGAATTTAAGGAATATTTATACAACAAATATCCAGACATACCGTTTCCTGAAAAAATATATTTATTTTATCATAACAAGGGCAATCCCGGGATTTGTAAGATGTGTGGAAATAAGACGAAATTTATTGGATTTAAGAAAGGATATAGGGAGTTTTGTTCTTACGAATGCATGAATTCTTGCGAAGAAATACAAGAACGCAAAAAAATTACATGTCGAAAAAATTATGGCACAGACAACCCTATGGGTAGTCTTGAGTTAAAAGAAAAAATAAAACGGACATGTTTAGAAAAATATGGAGTAGAGAATTGCTTTCAGTCACCGGAGCTCATGAAAAAAGCTCGAAAAACATGCAAAAGAAAATACGGGACGGAATATGCTACTCAGTCCCTGTCTGTAAAAGATAAAATATTAGAATCTAGAAGACAGAATATATTAAATAATGATGACAGTATATTAGATATTATTCACACAGACAATCATTCCGATCTTTATATTATGAAGTGTCCGGATTCCGGATGCAATCTGTGTTCTAAAAAAAGATATGAAATAAAATCTAATATATTATATGATCGTTGCAGATTAGGAGTAGACCCGTGCACTATAAGAACTCCAGTGGGGTCCCATATCAAAAATACGGGTCTTGAAAAATTTGTTCAAAATATATTAGATGAGTATCATATACATTATATAGCTAATGATAGAAGAATTTTGGATGGGAAAGAATTAGATTTATATATCCCGGATAGAAAAATAGCTATAGAATGCAATGGTGTATATTGGCATTCTAAATTAGATATGTTTTATCATTATAATAAGTGGCAATATTGTAAAGAAAAAGGAATTCAACTACTGTCGGTTTGGGAAGATTGGGTGACTAATAAACCGGATGTAATTAAAAATATTATATTGTCTAAGTTGAATATATATGATAATTTTATTGGTGCGCGAGAATGTGCGGTGGAGCCCGTATCCGCAAAAGAGGCGCGAGTGTTTTTAGATGAAAATCATATTCAAGGTTTTTGTAGTAGCACTATAAGATATGGATTATATTATAAAAATGAATTGGTGGCTTTAATGTGCTTCAAAAAAACTAATAATCCATCTTCTAAAAGGAATATTGGGTGGGAGTTATTAAGGTTTTGTTCGAAAATAGGATGGCACATAGCCGGGGGTGCTGGCAAGTTATTGAAATACTTCCGGGAAGATCATCCTGAACCAATTATATCATTTGCGTCTCATGATATCTCTAATGGAAAATTATATGAAACACTCGGATTTCGGCATACTAGTGAAATTAAAACCTGCTATTGGTATGTCCATAACCAAACTCATAAAAGATTTCATCGATCCTCATTTACTAAAAAAGAATTGGTAAGAAAAGGATATGATTCCAAGCTTACCGAAGAACAAATTATGATAAACTCAGATTATTTTAAAATATATGATTCCGGACAAACAAAATACATTTTGGAGTGATGGAGATACCAAATATTAGCAACCTTACATCCAAAGAACTTCAGGGTAAGTGGTTTGAAAAGAATTATCTGGAGTTTTATCAGCATCTTGTAAATACATATCCAAATCTCCAAAAATTCACTGAAAAATTGTATTGGTATCTCCACGATATCAAAGAAACACCGAAATGTACTTGCGGAAAACCTCTGAAGTTCCGGAGTCTCAAGGTCGGATATTCCGAGTTCTGTTCGGCCAAATGTTCTAATTCTAATCCGGAAAAAATCAAAAAGACTAAAAATACATGTCAAGAACGATATAGATCCTCTTCTCCGGCCGGCAATAAAGACATCCAAGATAAAATGAGGAAAACATGTCTGGAAAAGTATGGTGTAGAAAATTATCTAGAAATTTCCCATCGAACGGGAAGTCTTTCGGAAGAATCTAAGCAAAAAATGAAAGAAACCTGTATAGAAAGATACGGTGTGGAAAATGTGATGAAGCTTCCGGAATATCAAGTTATTGTCAATGGAAATAAAGATTATAAAAAACTATCGGAAAAAGCTCGAGAGGCTCGAAAAAACCGGGTTATGAATCAAAATCCGGATATAATATCTATAAAAAATGGTTTATGGACTTGCCGGTGTCCCCATCCCAATTGTACCAAATGCGATAAAAAATCATATGAAATAACGGCTCAAATGTATCATGATCGCCGAAGAGATCATACGGAGCCTTGTACTATACTTTTAGCACCTTCACCGAATAACAATAAAAATACTTCTTTAGAAATTTTTGTACGGTGTTTATTAGAAGAGCATAATATAGAATATATTGCAAATGATCGATCTATATTAGGAGGCAAAGAACTAGATATATACATTCCGGATCGGAAAATAGCCATAGAATGCAATGGTGTTTTTTCACATAGCTCTAGATATAAACCTAGAAATTATCATTATGAAAAATATAAAGCTTGTTCGGAGCGGAACATCCGTCTTATAAGTATCTGGGAGGACTGGGTTCGGAATAAGCCGGAAATTGTCCGGAGTCTGATTTTAAGCAAGCTGAACATATATGAGAACCGTATAATGGCTCGTAAATGTGAGGTGAAAGAGATAAATAGTAAAATAACAGGTAAATTTTTAGAAGAAAATCATATTCAAGGAAAAACTTCTTCAAATATACATTTGGGCCTATATTATAAAAACGAATTGGTGGCGGTGATGCTGTTTGGAAAAAAACGAATGTGCTCCGGGAATAATAAAACAGCTGGGTGGGATTTAAGCAGATTTTGTACTAAAAGAAATATTTGTGTGATTGGGGGTGCGGGGAAGTTATTAAGTTATTTTATAAAACGGTGGTCTCCGGATATGATATATTCGTTTGCATCATGTGATATTTCTAATGGAAATCTTTATAAGTCTTTAGGGTTTGTAAATATAGGCCATTCCTCTTCATATTGGTATATAAACGAGCGCACCCTTCAAAGATATCATAGAAGTTCCTTTACTAAAAAATCCTTGATAAAACGAAACTGGGCTGATGGAACGGAAACTGAAACTGATGTAATGAATAATCATGGATTCTTGCAAATCTATGATTCCGGTACGGAAAAGTGGATACTGAAGATTATCTAAGTCGAATTTTCAAATTATTATTGAATCAGACAAATTAATTAACACAAAATGGGAAATTTAAATGATTTATACCTGCATAGCATGACCCACCCCGATGTGGCAGAAGCTTTTATCGAAGGTAAGAATGTGCCCGAAGCACTTCTCGTCAATGACGTACCTAATACTTCCGTTGCCGGAAACTACACCCCGACCCCGGGTCCCGGCCCCGAGCCTCAGCCAACCGACCCCGACTGGGTTGAAACCGGCAGAGAGCTTACTTCCACCGAGTGTGTGAAGGAAGATGGTGAGAACACCGGTATGGCTATCAAGACCTATGCCGTGACTTATGAAGATCAAAACGAACAGTCCGCAACCTATGGCGAGACTAAAGTCGAAACCGAAACCGAAACCGTAGAGGATACCGAATCCTGTCCTGTTCCCCAGCCCGAGCCCGAACCCGTAGAAGCCGACTGGGATTATATTCACGATGAACAATCCTGGAATGCCGCATATCAGGAAGACAGACCTCTCTATAAATACTATCAGAACAACCCGGAAGAGGATCTTTGGAATACTGCCGAGAACAGGGCCGTGAACTTTAATGATCGCCGGTATGCCGGTAATGTTGACGGGGAGAGTGTCGAATGTAGCGCAAAGTGGGAGAGCGACACCGTTCAAAGTGTAGTTATTGATGGTGTTACCTATTATGGAGAGATTTTCTATGATACCAATTCTCACAGCCTCGAATTATTCAACGATGTGAATTTGACCGAAACTACCGGCAAGACCTTCGAAATCTCCACAGTTTCTTTCTCCGAGGACTGCGTACATTGCTGGAAGGGTTCTATTAATGCCCCCGGTGCTAAATACCCATGGGCTGCCGTTGCGGTTCCCGAGCCATTTGCTGGTACTATCCAATTCATCTATGATGGCGGCACTCCCGTATATCCTTGGGGCGAATACAAAGAATTCACTAAAGGCTACGGCATAGCCTCTATCCCAACCGAACTTGGAGATGAATATCTGCTAGACGAAAATGGCAATACTACATTTGACAACACTAAACTTCAGGTGTTATTAATTGCCGGTACCGGTGAACTTCCGGCCACCGAAGGTTAATGATCAACCAACTAAAAAAAATATAGTAATATAATGATAAATACTAACCTTACCGCTATAAGATGGAAAAAGAATCTTTATTACATATCAGAAGGTGTTATTTTCGATATTCGAAATAAAGTAAGACCGGATGATAAAGATGAATGTGGTTCTTTTCTTATCGATTTTTCTAAGGCAGATGAGGTATCTAAAAATGCCGCAATAGGCGCCACCGTAAACCTCACCAATCAGACCGAACTCTTTTCCGGTCTGCCCTGGATTGAAGTACAGTTTAGCAATCCCGATTTAAACATTGCTGTGCCGTTACAATATCTTATTGAAGAAGGAGATGTCTTTGTAGATGATAATGTCGGTCAATCACACCCCAATGTTTATAATAAAGATTATCGCAATAAATTCAATCAGGAAATCTTTGAATATATCGGTGAATATGTTAATTCCAAAAATTCATTAAATACCGCCGATTTTAATCAACTGATGTCTACATTACCAGCTTGGTTGACGTGCGATGCCGGTACGGAAATGACCGAGAGTTTTGTTCTCAATAATTTCCTCAAAGGCAAACCCTGGGATGCTAATACCGCTATGCTCGGCACCGATGCCGTGGTTAGCCTTGTAGGAGTTACTCTTAAGACTCCGGCCGGTAATGCTAATATCTCCGATAGCTGGACGGAAGCTACTATTCGCAAGGCCGCTTTAGCATTCTATGCGGCTAAATCCATGTCCACTTTATGCATACCGGCGGATATGAAGGAGGATATTGCTAATAGTATTATAGCAAAAGGCGAGATAGTAAATGCCGAAGATAATAAGCTAACCGCATTGCATCATATTGATTATACCGGAGAAGGTTCCGTAAGCGGATCCGAATTTGTGGATAAAGCTACAAATGCCGATACCTGGTGGGAATATGAAGGTGCCGATACCGCCCCCAAGTGGGAAGAACAAGGTAGAGAAACCATCACGGAGTGTGTTCAAGAGGACGGCGAAAATACCGGTATGGCAGTTAAAACCACTACTATAACTTATATAGATACTAACAAATACTCCGAAACCTACAATCAGACCAGAACCGAAACCGAAACCGAAACCGTAGAAGATCTGATTTCTTGTCCGCTGCCAGAACACGATACTACTCCTAACTGGGAAGAACAAGGTAGAGAAACTACTACCGAATGTGTCCAGAAAGACGGCGAAAATACCGGTATGGCAGTTAAGACTACTACTATAACCTATCTGGATACTAATAAGTACTCCGAAACCCACGACCAGACTAAAACGGAGACTGAAACCGAAACGGTAGAGGATCTGATTTCTTGTCCGCTGCCAGAGCCCGAACCTATTATTCCGGAGGATTATGTGGTTCCGGAATCCGCTGATCAGATCCCAACGGAAAACACCGAATCCGTTGATATGGCTCTTACCGGTGATGATGTAGTGAATTCATTCAATAGTGGTGCCGTTTTCAATAATCTGATAGTTGCAGATGCTAATGTTTCATCTAACATTTCTTTAAATGCTGTTGATACCGTAAAGGTTAATGGTATTGAAGTTAGTGGAACGAAAGGCGCAGGAAACGGAAAGATCATGATCAGCGCACCTAATGTAAACATCAAAGACGTAGATATTAATCCAGGTTGCACCGTATATAATGTATTTGAAGGAGATCAGAAGCTGACCGGCAACGGACTTACCGTGTTTGTTGCGGATGGTATAACAGTTGATGATCCGGACCTCAAACACAATGTGTTCAACATCTATAATCCGGAAAATAATGCCGAGATTACAGTAAAGAATTCTTCATTCAATCTGAATATGAAGACTTCTAACGTGATGCGGTTGTCTAACCTCAAAAATGCCGAGAATGTAACGGTAATATTTGAGAACGTGGATTGGACGTATGAGAATGCCCCATATGCCGATGGAGATAAAGAATGGGCCGGATTGGTTATTTATCAACCGTTTGGAAATGATGCCGCTCATTCCGGTGACGATTCCGCTATTAATACCTGGACGTTCAAATTCAAGAACTGCCGATATAATGGTATGAATGTTGATGCTAATGAATTTGGCGAAGCTCATCAGGTCATTTATTTCTACGATATGGGTGGAAGAGGTGCATCCGAGAATCCGGTTGGGCCGACTATTCTCTTCGATTAATCGAAAATCAAAAATATTGGAAAAGACCTTCTTCGGAAGGTCTTTTTTTTGCTTCATTTTTGCACATATCCGTTATATATAATTGTATATATTAAAAGATATGAAAATTATTAAAAATACCAAGGAGCCAAAAACCCAAAAATGTCCGGCATGTGGAAGTGTCTGGGAGTTAGAAAACAACGAATCGGAATTGAGCGAATGTCCCGTCTGCGGAGCATATATTGAGATCCGGGAGCCGAAGATATTTGTTAAAGAAAGAACCATCAATGCAGTTATGGATCAATTGGATTTCGAAAAAATCCATACTATCATGGAGGTTCTAGACTGGACATGGTGGGATCAAGATGTGCCCTCGATAGAAACTCTTAAAAAACATGCATATGATTTGCTAGAATATGCCTGGGAACATAAATGTTCAACCGGTACTGGAGGATTCTGGGTGGAATATGAAGGCGAAACAGACGAAGACTATCCGATGTTAAAAATATCATTCCAGGCTTCCTGGTCCAGTTCTTGTTGGGTGGATAAAAAAAGCAATAAAATGGAATATGCATAAACTATTATAAATTCAAAAGGTCATAAAAATGTTATTTACGGTTATATATGTTTAATAAACTTTATTTTTCATTTTAATTTTCAAAATCTATGTCAACATTTATCATTATTGCGGGAGCTGTAGCTCTATTTCTGATTCTGATCTTCGCATCTTACGTGAAGACTCCTCCTCAAGTAGCCCTAATTATCTCGGGTATTTCTAAGACCCCCAGGGTTTTGATTGGTAAGGGAGGTATTCGTGTTCCTTTCTTCGAGAGATTGGATAAAGTCTTTCTTGGGCAGACTTCAGTGGATATCAAGACCTCCGTACCGGTTCCTACTAAAGATTTTATTAATGTTCGGGTAGATGCTGTTGCTAAGGTCCGGGTAATGAATACTCCGGAAGGTATTCGATTAGCTGCTAAGAACTTTCTTAATATGACAGAAAGAGATATTGCTAATCAGATTCAGGATTCTCTAGAAGGTAACATGCGAGAGGTAATTGGTTCTATTGGACTAAGAGAGTTGAATACCGATCGTGATGGTTTCTCCGATCAGATTGCTAAAAAGGCCGCTCCGGATATGGAGAAACTTGGTATTGAAATTCTTTCTTGCAATATTCAGAACATCACTGATGAAAAAGGTTTGATTTCCGACTTGGGTGCTGATAATACATTTGCTATCAAGAAAACAGCGGCTATCACGAAGGCTAACGCGGAAAAGGAAATTGCTATTGCTCAATCAAATGCTAAGAAAGAAGCTAATGATGCTGAGGTTAAAAACGAAACCATAATTGCGGAACGTCAAACCGAGCTAGCTGTCAAGAAAGCTGACCTCCAAGTCAAGGCGGACACCCAGAAAGCCGTGGCGGACGCGGCATATCAGATCCAACAACAGGAACAGCAGAAAACCGTCAATGAGAAAACCGTAGAAGCCGAGATGGCTAAACAGTTACTTACTCAACAGAAGCAAAAAGAGGTCAACGCGGCGGCAGTGGAGGCTCAGACTGAAAAAGCTCGTAAGGAACAAGAACTGACTGCTGAGCAAGTCAAAATTCAACAGAATAAGTTAGAGGCCGTAATTCAGAAACAAGCGGATGCGGATAAGTATAAGCAAGAAATCGATGCCAAGGCCGAACTTGAACAGAGAAAACGTCGTGCTGAGGCCGAAGCATATGAGGCGGAGCAAAACGCTAAAGCTGTAATGGCTATGGCCGAAGCCGCTCAATTCAAGATGGAGCAGGAAGCCCTGGGTAAGAAAAAACTTGCGGATGCCGAAGCCTATAGTATTATGGAAAAGGGTAAAGCGGAAGCGGAAGCATTAAGACTCAAAGCGGAAGCCTATAAAGAATATGGCGATGCCGCCAAGGCCCAGATGGTCATCGAAAAACTTCCGGAAATTGCAGCCGCTGTTGCTCAGCCGATCTCAACCATCAAGGATGTCCGGATTTATGGTTCCGATGGAAGCGGTATCAACCAGCTCTCCGGCAATGTCCCAGCCGTGATCAAGCAGACGATGGATACCGTGAGCGATGCTACCGGTGTAGACATGAAGGAGATCGTGAAGAGCTCCACACTGGAAACCGCCGCCAAACGTCCTCTGGCTAACGAGTAATCATCATTTCAAGAACAAAAAAGACCTTCGGAGAAGGTCTTTTTTTTTGCTTTAAAATTTGATGTTTTAGATTATATAATAACATGATGAAATTATCAAAAAAAAATATGAGATATATACTGATACCGGATGTGCATGGCCGGGATTTCTGGAGATCGGCAATAGAAACTCGCCGAAATGATGATATGGTGATCTTTTTAGGAGACTATGTAGACCCATATTCTCATGAAAAAATCACTAATGAAACCGCGCTGCATGGTCTGAAAGATATTATAGGACTTAAAAAATCCGATCCGGATCATATTGTTCTTCTTTTGGGCAATCACGACCTAGGGTATATAGCAGGTCAGGATTTCTGTTCTTCCAGACACTGGAGTGGCGGACACGCTAGTCTTCATGAAATATTCGGCAAAAATATAAAACTATTCGATATTTTCTATATGGCCGAAGATATCTTGATAAGTCATGCTGGGGTCTATCCTTATTGGATGAATCATTGTAATCTCAATTTAGATACATTTAAGGATTTTAATAACGGGATTCATAGTGAAGATCCAAGTATTGTAAATAAAACAATCCTCGATCTATATTACATAGATATGTGGCGCGGGGGGTGGTGCATGGCGGGTTCTCCAGTCTGGGCTGATATCCGGTGTGCTTTGAAAGGATATAATCTCGATCTGAAACAGATAGTAGGACATACTCAGCTAGAAAAGGATCCCGTCCGGGTTGGAGATATAACCTGTATAGACTGCCGGAGAGCATTCTTGTTGGAAGACGGAGAATTGAAAGAATTGGACGGCAGCTCTCCAAATATTTCGGAATATTAAATGGGTTGATTTCCAATGATTTATAATAAGATCCTTATAAGAATTTTTATAGGGATCTTTTGAGATGCTTGAAAATTTATCTTAACCTTTTCCGAAACCGATTATATATTATCATGAGAGATAAATATAAGAATATGAAAAACATCGAATTAGAAAAACTGAAGGCCGAGAAGAGCCAAGTATATCACAAGATCCACAACATGGAGAAGTCCGGCAAGGAAGTTCCGGATTCTCTCAGAGATCTTCTGAAGAATCTCAATAATCGGATCTCTGATGCTAAGAAGGATCCGACGGATTCTCCGGCAGAACCTGCTCCGGTAAAGGTTTCTAAAAAATCCAAAAAAGAGCCTAAGAAGTGGCCGGATCTCACCTATAAACAAGCCGAGAAGGCTCTGAAGGCCTGGCTGGATGAGAATGACTATGAAGACGGATACCAGTTCCGCCATTCCAACAACTTCTTCATGGTCAAACCGAAGGTCTCCCAGGATCGCAAGACTAAGATGCTCCGTTTCGATTTCCGCCTGAGTTTCCTCACTAAATCTAGAAAAGTCACCAAGGACATCGAATGGGAGGTGCCTTACGGACAATGGTCTCGGATCGGCAACAGACTGAATGCACTGGAGAAAGTCATCCTCACGGAAACCTCCGACCCAGACCGCTCCGATCAAGTCTTCGGATATGATCGCTTCCAGCGCAACCTCTTCTTCGAGAAAGGCTATGACAAACACGGGTGGAGAATCCGCAAGTAATCTAAAAAGATCTTGAAAGAATATATAAGGACTCGAAAGAGTCCTTTATTATTTATATTATGAAACATATAAGCAAATCTATTACGGAGTCTATTATAGGAAAGAAAGGATCGGATAATATTGATATTATAGCCGATATATTTTTAAAATTTTTCGGAAGCTATCTGAAAAAACCGGAAATTGGCGAAATAGCGTTGTATATAGATGTTGATAAAAGCCATTATACCGGCCAAGACTTCCAGTATGATTTCGCATTTGTGAGGAACGATATTGGTACATATAGGAAAATAGCGGCGTCTTTTGCTAATGCTATCAATGGAAATATCTATAAAGAATCTTCCGGATTCAAAGGTGGAGTTTGGTATTGGGATCCGGAAACTATTATAGAAATACCGAATGTGAAATTTTATATAGGGAGAAGGCTCGGAAACAGAAGACACCCTAAGGACATATCCAATACGACTTATATCAGCATATCAAATAAGATGTTGTGGATGAAAATATATGAAATGTTATAAAACATGAAACATATAAGCAAATCTATTGCGGGGTACCGACCGATCTAGCCGGGAAAAACCGGATATTGTTGAAAAGATAAGGGACTCGAAAGAGTCCTTTTTTAATATTTGATAGTTTCTTATATATAAACAAAAAATCCACATGGATATTTATGCAAAATACCTAGGTGAAACTCCGGAAATCATAAATCCTAACAAGAACGGTCGTCCGTTTTTTATACCGGAAGACGTTATTGATAATCTAGATTGGTCTTTACAAAACAATGGTTTTGATTCCATATGCTGGGAGGGAAACATAATAACCCAGATATGGGAGAATAAATATGGGTGGTTTGACTTTTCTAAAAATCTTATAGATATCGGAGCCGGATGCGGCGAATATCCGATATTTGCCGGATTTGCTCATTCGTATGCATTCGAACCCAATAAAACCAAGCAATGCTTCTTGTATGCCAATATGTTATGCCATGATAAAATTCATAACATAGATGTATTGCCATATTGTATAGGAGATGTAGAAAAATCGGAAACATTCAATGGCTGGACTTCCGATAAAGATACCGATTTTGGCGATACCGGAGACCTGGTTGAGTATCGGACATTAGATAGTTTTAATTTTGAAAATATCGGGTTGATCAAAATAGACATTGAGGGATTTGAATATTATGCTATAAAATCCGGATTAGGCACCATTATACGGAATAACTATCCTCCGTTGTTAATAGAAGTGTGGAATGATGCGGATTTAGATGGTTATTTCGGAGAAAGGGCTCCGATATATAAAGAACGCCGGAATCATCTTTTAAATATATTAGCCCGACTGGGATATATAATGATCAATGATCCGGACTTAGGCGATTGGGAAACCAGATTTTTTATACACCGCACTCAACCCGGAAGCTATAAACTATGATAGAATTATATTATAATCCAAAAGATTCCCGGCATATCCTAGTGATGCACGACGGGACTATGAAGGAAGTTTCCGATCGAAAAGGCACTCATCGGACATCCGAGATTCTTTTATTAGAAAAACATCTGAACAAAATACCGGACTATCAGTTTCTGCCATCATTCACCGGCATACAAAGGCCGATGGTGTTTTTAGAAAAGAAGAAGATCAAGGACAAATGGGTATACTATTGTGTGAGGGGGTTATGGCATGAAATCAAGACTTGGTGCAAGGAATCCGGCATCATATGTAATGGGGTGTATAATATCTCCGATTACGGCAAGCTCGATAAAAAACCGGACACTTCTTTCCAGCTAACCAATTTTGATATGTCCGAAGAGTCTTTTATGGAGTATGTGAATAATTGGGGCCTGAATTTAGATCTGCGGCCATATCAGTATAAAGCCATATGGACTATACTTCATTACCGGCAGTCTATGTCTCAACTAGCCACCCGAGCGGGCAAGACCCTGATAGCCTATGTCATATTCCGATATATGCTAGAGCACGGAGCTAAGAAGATTCTGATGGTGGTCCCGAATATCAATCTAGTAAGACAGGGTGTGAAAGATATGAAGGACTATCAGGAGTATTTCAAGTCCGAAGAGGTCTGGGCGCAAGGCGAATACTGCCAATGCGCTAATCTGACCATCGGAACATTCCAGTCCCTGATCAAGAGATGCGTGCCCGGCAAGAAATATAAGCCGAATAAACATTACGATCCGCATTTTTTCGACGGATATGATGTAATATGTATAGATGAATGCCATAAGGCGGATTGCGATTCCATTAAGACCATCATGAAACAGGAATTTGTCCGCGATGCTAAGCTTATCTTCGGGTTTTCCGGAACCATTCCGGATGCTAATACTATCGAGAACTATGGTGTGCAGGCTATCCTAGGTCCGATGATACAAGATATCTCTACTATGGAATTGGTAGATGCCGGGTATCTAGCCAAACCCATTGTGAGGCAAATCAGAATGCACTATGAAGATTCGCCGGAGTTATTGGATAAATATATTAAGTATGGAGAATACTTATGCGGCCGAGATACCGGAGAGAAACTAGAAAGTCCTGATATTGGAATTAATAAAGTTAAATCCCTTCCTATTGTGCTCCGTGAATCTAAAGGTCTATATGAGAAAGAAGAATATAAGCAGATCTTAATAGATATGTGCAAGGCCAAAGGAGCCGCTCTCCTGAATCTGGAGCAGCTCCTGGCTATGAACTCTCGAGGAAAGATAGATACTATTATGCGGATATTGTCTGACTGGCCGGATAAGAACGGTATCGTGTTTGCTCATAATGAAGAATACGTGGATTACTTATATAAATATCTATCAGAGACTCTAGATCGTCCGGTATATAAGATAAAAGGATCCACCACCAACAAGAAACGGGAAGCTATTAAGAAGGCAATGAATGAAATCGATAAGAATGCGGTGTTGGTAGCTAGCTATGGATGTGTGGCTACCGGATTGACATTCTCCAATATCGATTGGTGTATCTTCGCCCAATCCTTCAAGTCTCCGATTCTGGTCATGCAGTCCATCGGAAGAGGACTGCTAAAGACCGAAGAGAAAGACCGGTTTATTGTTTATGACCTTATAGATGTATTTTCCACCGGAAGACTGGAGAAACATGGTAAGGAAAAAACTAAGCATTATGCCAAGGTCGGATATGAGCATTCTACTCGATCCGAGAACCTGAAATATATTCCTATATTTTAATGCGCAAATTCGCGCTAAATTCAAGCGATCGTATCTTAGATGACCAGTTATATCACTTAAAGTGTGATCGCTTGTTATATCGCAAATATGAGAGTTTTTGAAAAATATTATATGATCCCGGAAAGATTTTGATTATTTAATCAAATATGTTAATATGAAGACAATAGTAGAATCTATAATAGGAAGAAGAGGGTCTAATAAAAAATTATATATAGTAAGTCCGAAAGGTTCGGATAACTATTTATATTGGAATAGTAAGTTTACTTATAATGGAGTTGCGGATAGTCGAGGGTACTTTTATTTTGTTTTGACAAAAGATGAACTCCAAAAATTTCTTCCGCAGGAGCCGGATACTAGCATTTATTTAGTCGATGACGATACCGTAGATTATAAGAAATTGGAACAAGATGTGGAAAAAACAAAAGATCTTTTAAATAATCCTCTTATATACTTAAAAAAAGTAGACGTAATGTCTATCAGCGAATCTATAATAGGACGAAAAGGTGTGCCGAAAGAAAACGGGACCGTATGGGGAATGCTTTCCCCGCTTTTCGACCCGCATGTAGAAACCACACACGATATCAATCATTTGGTATATATATTTACGGCCCCGATTATGAAGGTTAAAAAAACATATACCAATATATTTAATATCATGTGTGATGCAATAACACTATTCAGACATTCCGCTTATTTATTTCCCACGGCAGCATGTGCCGAAAAAGATTACTTATATGTATTAAATGAGGTAAGTGTGAATCTTAATGTAATTAGAGATGGGCGGATTGCCGGTTCTTGGACCGAATCTATCCAAAGACTGGAGGAACGGAAAGAAGTATCTTCTAAATTGAAAAAGATAAGCAGGAAACTCATCGATTTTGATCTCTCGGGAATAAATGAAATCGCATTCCGATACTATTTCGATAATAAGAAACAACCGATGACATTAGAAATGATTAATATAGATATTGCTATATAACTTAAAAAGGATCGATATGAAATCTATAAAGGAATCTATAATAGGAAGAAGGAATACATCAATACAGAGGACATTAATAATCATACCGGTACATGAAGATGCACATTTTATGTATGATTCGATTAATTCAAGTAATGGTATAATTCGAACAAGATCTAAGAATGGTTGGGATATTTTTGTTTTATCTATCCGGGATGCCACCTATGATTTAATCGTAAATATTAGAAGTAAATATACAAAAATATGTATTGCGGAGCTCCCTGTAAAAAATGTTATAGATTTGTGTTATAAAATGCATGTGGGCATATTATTCAAGAGCAATGCTCTTAATAGCATTCCTCCGGAATTCAAAGAAATCACGAAAGAGGATTGTATAAAATTATTAAAACAAAATAAATAAAAACATGAAACACATCAGCGAATCTATAATAGGGAGGAAAGGAGCGGGGCAGTTTCAGTCTATAATAATTGTTCCATTGGAATCGGATTATATGACTTTCAGTAATAATATATCTTATGTGGTCCCGTTTGATTTTGGGTCTGGTAATATATGGAAGGGGTTTGCTACGATATGGGATAATGCGGAAGATATTTTCCGGAACATCATATGGCCACAAACTAAGATATTTATATCCGGCATGCCTGTGGATGATTTTATCAAAGAATTTACTCGCACCAACAAACGTTCTCGATCTATAATGACAGTTAAAGTTAATGCTCAGAAAAGTTATCTTATAAATCCGCCGGAGGGAGCCAGACAGATAACCTTAGACGAACTTAGAAATATTGTCAAAAAATATAAATAGAAAAATGAAAGACTTCAAAAAATATATAACCGATAAGAAAGAGATCTCCGCCGGATTCTTATTTGAGACTCCGGAGGGATTTTTGTTAGTCCATCCCACCGCTAGGGCTAAAAGCAAGGGTAATTGGGATATCCCTAAAGGACATATTGAAACCGGAGAATATCCGCTAGAGGCGGCTATTAGGGAATTAAAAGAAGAAACCGGACTGGATTATAATCCGGACTGGGAAACGGACTTTTTAGGACAATTCAACTATACTCTTACTAAAGATCTTTTATTATATCATCTTCATTGTCCGGTGGTACCAGATGTCAAGAAATGCAAGTGTACTTCTTATTTTGATCTTAACGGCAAAGAGACTCCGGAAAATGATGATTTCATGATCACTAAGGAATTAGAATATACGTTTCATTCTATGCAGAAGATATTAAAAAAATTGGGACTGCTATGAAAACTATAAAAGAATCTATAATAGGGAGGAAAGGAGTGCATTCTCCGGAGTTATATATATTTCATCCGTGTGCTGAAGATTATGATTTAGCTTTAGATATTTTGCCGAAGGAACATATGGTTAAAACAAAGGATGGGCCGTTTTTTTATTGTATAGATAAAATTGAATTAGAACGGTATCTTAGGAAAGTAGGACAACATAAACTTATCGGGCCTAATATACACAGAAAATTAAACGGGTCCAGTACTCTGTATAAGGTAATAGGTTCCTCCGATCTCGATCAAATAAAGGATTTATTAAAAACTCACCCGTTTGTTGAATTAAAGAATTTGGTGATCCGTATTGCTTAAAATAAACATTGAAATATGCAAAATAAAATACTAACTATAGTCTTTATAATCTTATATGCGGCGGTAGCATTCGTCTCTACGTACCATGCCATCTTCTTCTTCGGACTTTCCAACCCTATGTGGTTGGCGGTGATCCTGGCGATCGCCTTCGAGGTAGGCCAGGCCGTGGTTCTGTTTACCATCCTGACTTCTAATATCAAGCAAGTGATGAGTTGGGTGCTAATGGGGATCTTAACAATCGTACAGTGTCTGGGTAACATTTTTAGTTCGTATAAATGGATGCTTCTACATAATGCCGACCAGATACAATATTTTACCAAGTCCGTATTGTTTTTCGTACAATCTCCGAATCCGGAATATAATTATGTGATGATCTCCTATATCACCGGAGCGATTCTTCCGATAGTAGCTCTCTGCTTGACTAGTATTGTGGCTAAGATGATCAAAGGATCTCCGGCGGAGTCTCCGGCGGAACCTATTATAGAATCTCCGGCGGAACCTGAAAAAGACGTAGAAGAAGACGTATTTATACCGAGTAATTAAATATAATAAGGATTATGAAACACATCCATGAATCTATAATAGGTAGAAAAGGTACAAATTCAATTAAATTATGGCTGCTATACCCTGTAGTCAAGGATTTTTATATCGCATTAGAAGTGTTGCCGAGGGACTGTAGGATTTATTGGGATAATACGTCTTTGTTTTGTGTAAACCGCCAACAATTAAAAGAGTTTTTTGATAATCTTTCAAATGATAATATGTTTACCGACCCGAATAGTGCTCTATTTGAGATAAATCCACACTATTTAAGAAATATTAAAGATGTGAAAGATTGGATAGTCGGTTTATCTTCCGATAATTGGAAAGATTTTGATTTAATATATAAAGCTGAAGAATTAAATCAGATAACTGTCGATATTCCAAAATATATTAAAAGTTTATGAAACATATAAATGAATCTATAATAGGACGGAAAGGATCTATGTGGTCATTGGATATACCAAAAAAGGCGGAAGATCTGGAGTACGTAAAATCATGGAAGACTCTTCCCGGATATGCCGCGGAATTCAATATAGAAATTCCAAGAATCAAGCAAAAGGGATTGGATGATGTAACGGATTTCATATATAGTATGATATTCGAGAACCGGAAAAATATAGCTAACCCGACACAATGGATTATGAAAGATTTAGGCTTATCAAATTATGTTCATAATTTGTTATGTGATACTAGATTTCTTTATAATGATCCGAACAGCAGTACATATACAGTAAATCATCAATATTCTATTCAATATAGAAGTCCGTTGTTTGACAAAAAAGATAAAGATATCTGGTATGATATATACAAAATAGTTTGTAAATTTGATAATAATATCGGCTTGGATGATATTAATCTTCGGATTATGTACGTATGGAATACTCATAATGAATTAGATCAAATAACAGTATTTTTAAATTAAACATGAAAGAAACCAAAGAATACGGTAATTGTGATATGATTTGCTGGGATTGCGAATCTTCCGCGCATTGTTGGTATTTTGAGTCTTTATTGAAAGAAAATGAAGAATTATGAAACATATAAATGAATCTATAATAGGAAGAAAAGGAATTACCAGTATTCCGAAGCTGGAAAATCATGATATTGTTAAATTAGACAATGATCATTACTACATGGTTGTCTTAGATGAATATGAGATGAAACTCGCTAAACTAGATTTTTTTAAAAGCCAGGTCACGGAAGGGATCCTTTTAAGATATGAAGCATCTAGCCGGTCTTGGTCTTGGCAACCAATAAATGAATATAGTCTGCTGGACTTAAAAATAAACCCGAAATTTAAAAGCACAATATCACTAGACATATGTGAAGTATATCGGAGTCTTTCGGCTATCACTACTAAATATAACAATCATCTATATATGTGGTGTGATGAAGAAAATATGAAAGAAAAAATCAAAAAAGGATACGGAGTTTATAAATTATTGTGGAAAAGATAACTTATAAGAATCAATATAGAAGATATGAAGACATTACAAGAATCTATAATAGGAAGAAAGAATTCGAGCTCGGTTCTAAAACATGATCGCACGGGGCTTTATGAGGGTGATATAGTCTATTTTAAATGCCATCCGTATAAACCATATGTAGTTATATTAAATCCTGATATATATAAAAAATTCCTGTTACCGAGATCATTGAAAGATTATGATTGTACGGAGGGGGTCCTCATAACCCCCGGTAGAGATGGTTCTTATGGATTTATGGTTCTATCGGATTATGATAAAAATCTTAAATTTACGGAAAACTCCGATCCGTGGAACATAACTGAAGTAAAAAGAGGATATATTGGATCACATCGGCTTGATAAATTATTAAATGATATAGATGGCATATATGACATATCGAGAGGTTTTAAAACCGTTTTTGAAAACGGGAAATGGCTATAAAACGGCAGCATAATCAATACCACATCTAAAAACATAGAATCTTCCAGATATATTTCTAAAAACCGGAAATTATATGGAAGATTCTATTATTGTTAAATATGCAGGCGGTCTGAATAACACCAGCAATCAGATAGAATTTACCGGGTCGCGTATTTCGGATACCGAATATCCTACTATTGGGCTACATGAAATCACTTGGATTAACAAAGATCGTGGATATTCGATAACCTTGAAAATTCGTAAGCTCGATGATGATATCCAAGAGTTATTCAAGAATAATTCCGCCTTCGCATAAATTAATCAATATATGGTAAGAGAAAAAATAAACATCCCAAAACATCCTAAAGAATTCAGAACTGTAAAACTAAAAGATCTGAAACCTCACCCCGGAAACCCTCGCCACAATGAGCGAAGTGCCGAGATGGTGGCGGAGTCAATCAAATCATATGGATACATCTCTCCGATAGTGGTATCCGAAGATAATACTATTCTGGCAGGACATACCAGATATAAAGCTCTTAAGATCTTAGGACAGGATGAGGCTGAAGTTATAGTGGTGTTCGGACTCACTCCGGAAGAGATATTGGGTTTCGTTATTGCCGATAACCGTATCGGAGAATATTCCGGATGGAATTATGAAGCCGTCAATCGGATGATTGGAGACATCGAAGACAAATCTATGATGAACAAAATGGGAATGTCTACCTATGAAGACAATAAGAAAGAATTAGAGGATCTGATCAATGGAATCGAAACATAGATTTGTATATGGGCTTGGTGGGGGCCTGGTATATTCTACCGGTCAAGGCGGAAAATGGCAAGAAAATCTCCCTAAGATCTTGGCCACTTTTGATAATGCCGTTCTAGTAAGTCCGGTAGATATGCCTAAGAAGGCAGCTATTTTGATATACAATAGTGTAGGCACAGATCGATTCTATTTGGACTCCGGGGGTTTCACACTCTTCAAGGATCAAGTCAAGCTCGGAGCGGATAACCCGGAATTCCACACCAAGTGCGAAAAGATGAAAAATAAATTTCTCAATATCCTCAAAGAAGTCCGCCCAGTGGAAGTCTTTGAATTAGATAATGAATATTTCCGGCACGATCCTGATATGCTTTCTCCGAAGAACTATTGCCGGCAAGAAATCTATGATATTATAGGCAAGTATCCGACTCCGGTATTCAAGATGCACCAAGGTTTTGAATATTGGAAACGATTATGCGAGTGTGATCTATATCCCCGACTAGCTATCGGCGGTCTGGCTCAGACCCGGGAATGGAATAAGCATCCGGAGGAGTTTCGGAAGATGATGGCTTATGCCCGGCAATGTGGTAAGAAAGTCCACCTTCTGGGTTGCTATAATGTGGATGCCTTCAAGACTATCCGGCCGGATACCGCTGACTGGTCTATATTCGAGTTCAAGCAGAATATCAAGAGAGCCCGCCGGGAACATCCGGAACTTAAGACACATGCCGAGCTTTCTATACACGCGGCTCTTTATGCATTCGCTCGAGCCAGGTCTAAATCATTTCTTTATGATACATGCTTGGACGAAAACGAATAATTGATTCTTAATATTTTTCCGATTCGTTTATATAACATCATAAGATCATAAAGATATGAATGTATATTTCACAGGCGCCCAAGGTACGGGCAAAACGACTTTAGCGAATCTTTTGGAAACTATTGGTTTCAAAAAGATCCCTTCCGTAACCAGATCTCTCATTGAGAAGGAGGAGTTATCTCCGGAGCGGACATCCCAAGGAGCTACCCCTGAAACTCAGAAGATCATCTTTGATGAATATTATAAAATCTTCCGGACCCAAAAGGCCATTGTGAGCGACCGCTTTCTGACAGATGTATTTGCTTACACCAAATATCTCTATAAAAGAGATGAGGATGAGGATTCCTTAAGCGAACTTCATCGGGAAAGAGAAAAGATCGATGAAATAGCATTTTATCAAGGGCTACTCTATGGAGATGCGGATGCCGTAGTTTTCTATTGCCCTGTTGAATTCGAGGTGGAATCCGATGGAGTTCGGGATACGGATGAGGAATATAGGAAGACTATCGATGAATATATCAAAAAAGAATTAATCCGCCAAGGTATTCGTTTTCATGAGCTTCATGGATCCGTAGAAGAACGTATGAAAACTATCAAATCCGTTCTATATCAACACATTTAATCATAGATTTTCTTTACAGTTTCATATAAAAAACTTATTATTTATATGGGTGTTAAAAATCGTATACTAACATCTATATAATATCAATTAAGAACAACTGCGCAGAATTCTTAACAATTAACCTTTTCATAAATTAACAAACAAACTTTACAGATTATGGCAAAAGACACCAAAGACCAAGCATTCGTCGACGAACTTATGGATTTCAATCCTTCCGACGTATCTGCATTCAACGAACCCGAACAGAAATCTTACACCGATCCGGATTTGTACAAGACCAATCCTCTGACGGTAGACCCCAAAATCTCCAAGGATGGTCACTATCATTCCAAAGTAAGAATTATCTACAATCCCTTTGACAAATCTCAATCTATCGTCAATAGCGCCAAATACGCTATGTTCGACCAAAATGGATTTTTCATGGTAGACTCTAAGCTCTCTATGGGTGATCGCAACTGCCCCATCTTCAAGTCTTGGAAGGCCTTGCACTTCTCTAAGGATGAGACTAAGTACGACATCGACGGCAAGCAGTACACCAAGAAAGAATGGGGTGACCACATGTATGACAAGTCCGAATCCAGATATTGTCTGGTGCAAGTCATGGAAGATGAAAACCAGCCCGAATTTGTAGGCCGTTTCGTCGGCATGAAGCTTCCAAAGGCCATCTATGACGTGCTGGAGGCTAAGATGCACCCCAAGGATCCCAATAAAGCTCCTCAAGATTTGATGAATTACCTTTTCGGACCCGTCTTGGAAATGGATGTAACTCCCGGTCCCGATGATCCGGAACATCCCGAAAGAAAGCAAAGAGAAATCAAATACACGCTTTGCGCTTTCGAGTCCGACCCTACTCCCATCATGGCTATCGATGGAACCCAGCTCTTTAGTGAGGATGAGATGGATGCAATCACCGAATACGCCGAAAACAAGAAGAAAGCCACCGATCCCAAGGCATCCGCTAAAAAGAAAGAGGAAGCTATTGCTAAATGTAAATCTCTTGTGGATACTCTGAAGGATTGTATGCAACGCGCTATCGATTATGTCAAGGAAAACGCTATCGACCTGGTTGAAAAGTACGGTTACCACGAACCGGACGAGGCTCTCCGCGAGCGTATCCGGAACTGGATTGACTCGGTAGCCAATCTGACGGATCCGGCACAACTGGCCACTCCAGTGATTTCTAGTGAAGATAAAATTATCGACACAGATGACAGCGAAAACGATTCCGATAATAGCGATTTGCCATTCTAAGTCGGCTCACAATGCATGAAAAGATAAAGCTCTCTTCGGAGAGCTTTATTTTTTATACAATCAATGGTAATAATGAAGCTATTTAATCTTATATCGGTCAAATACGATCAATTCATAAATACGGTACACGCACACTTAGCCAAAGTACTAGGTGAATATGATACCCCATATACAATATCCAGCATATTCGGTCAGCTTGTCAATGTTTTAGGAAGCGCCATTCAAAATGTATTTACATATATAGAAGACGCTATTATGGAGCAATCGAAAGCAACGGCTACTCGTAAGAACTCCATATATGGTATTGCCCAGATGTCGGGATACAATCCCAGTTTGGGTACAGCAAGCACGGCAACCATCCGGATAAGCTACATCCCTAATAACGAATCCGTTTCTAACATACTTCTGCCTAATAAGACAAAGGTAAGATGTTCTTATAATGGAATGACATATAACATCATATTTTCACAAGAAGCTATTGTATTAGATGTATCCAGAGATAATACATATAAATATCTCAATATAGTAGAAGGGAATTTTGAATCTCAAACATTCCAGCCAGCCGGAGGAGCATTATATACTATACCCGTTAAATTCAAGGGAGATTGCGATATAGATTATCTAGAGGTATTTGTTAATGGTGAAAAATGGTCTAGTGTCGCCTGCTTATATGATATGGCTCCGGAAGGAAATGAATATGTAGTTCGGACATCTATCAAAGATGGATTTGATCTTGTGTTTGGAAACGGCCAATTTGGCAAGCAGCTTAAAGACGGAGATGTCGTGGAAGTGAGTTACCTTATCCATAATGGAGAATATGGTAATATCCCCATTTCCGACGATGTTGTGTTTGAGTTTATAGATTCCATGAAAGATACTCTTGGAAATGAAATATCGGCTAACAATATTGTGAACATGACTTTAGAGTCCGACGATAATGTATCATCCGGAACCTTTTCGGAGGCCGCATCCAAGGTTAAAGAAATGATAGGATATAATTCTAGGAGTCTGGTATTATCCGACCCTAAAAATTATAAATTATTTCTCTCTAGATTTAGCTTTGTCGGATATAATCGGACATGGTCGGAAGAAGGAAGCCTGGTTATCAACTCACTGGTCACGCGCAATAATGTTTTAGATAAAGGAAGGGATTATTTCACTCTTCAAGAATCCGACTTTGTATTATCAAAAGAACAAAAAAATTCCATTCGAACAGCAATTGAAAAAAGCGGACAGCAATTAGCCGGTGCGGTATATAATATATTTGATCCGGAACTAGTCAAATATGCTATGTTTGTATATATTAAACTTAAAGAAACCACGTATGATACGGATTATATATCCAATAGAATTAAGGACTTAGTTGGTAACTTTTTCCATGATATTCATAATGATATATTCATACCAAAATCGGATATTATCCAGATTATCAAAAATAATATTCCGGAAATAGATAGTGTGGATATTTACATATTGTGCGAACAAAATGAAAGAGCTATAAAGGATGGGCATTATACGGAAAAGACGTATAGATATAATCCATCAAGGGAAACATATGATATTTCTAAAAAGGAAATATATTTATATACCGGAGAGAACCCGATGTTGGGTTTAGATGAACATGGCAATATATTTCTTGATAATGCTGATCAGATTCCTGTATTGATGGGTGGATGGAATTATAGAGATGATGAAAATCCGGATACCACAATCGCTGTTGTTGAACCGTTGTCAATAATATATACATATTAGCATATGAAACATATACATGAATCTATAATAGGGAGAAAAGGAATCGATAAAAACCGAACAGATATGTTAATGCCCGGGGATATTGTGGAATATGACTTTCGAGACACACATTTTTGGAGATTTATTCCGAAACGATATATACCCGATGGTGTTTGGAAAGATATCTTAAAAGCAAACCCCCCAAAAAACTCCAATTTATTGGTAGCTCTGGCTTGGAGCAATAATAAATCCTATTATTGTACTTGGGTAGATCTTGGAAATATTATCAGACCCGACGAATTGGTTGGTAATAGATTTGGACAGGTATGGAGACAGAAAGATGTATGGGTGTATGAAAAACCGGAGGACTTGCGCATAATGTTAAATGATCTGGAAACGGCTAGAATAATCAAAGAAGATTAAAATGATATCTATCAAAGAATCCATCATAGGAAAAAAGGGGTATATCAGTGTACCTACATTGCAACAAGGAGATATTATAATTACTCGGCGTGATGATATATACATGGTACTGACGGATCAAGATTGTTTGAAAAAAATTCTAAATCCGGATAGTTTCAGATATTATGATATGTCAAAAGGGGCATATGTGCGCGGCGGTGGTGGAGGCGCAGGTTTCATGGATCTTAGTTCCTTTAATGACAAATTAGAAAATACCGATGGTTCTGACGTTTACGACATATTCCAAGTATGGAGGAATCCCCGGAAACAGAATAATATCACTTCCAATGATGATATTAATCAAATTATTCAAACAGAAAATTTAAAACTCTTAAAAAAATCTTATAAATTAATCTGGGAGAGATGAGACATATCAGCGAATCTATAATAGGGAGAAAAAATGCGCCTGTTGCCGAATATTGGATAGAATTCGGTGGATTGGATCCCAAGTTACTTAAGCAATATGCGAAAGGCGATATATCTTTCACGGATCTGACTATGGGATTAGTAGCGGAAGAGATCACATACACCGATCCAAAAGACAATTTCACGGAAACCGATATGCTTCAATTCGCTAAACAATTTATAAACAAGAAGTATAAATTCCCGAAAATGGTATATGCTCGCGTTATGGATAAACATAAAGAAGTAATAGATACTATCTATGGCCGGGATTTTCAATACGATTTAGATAAATATTGCAAGAAATAATGAAACACATACAGGAATCTATAATAGGAAGAAAATCGGCTTCGATAAGCAAATCGTCTATATCGGATGGGGATATTTTAGAAACCCGAGCCGGAGTGGCATTTGTATATATATCCGAAGATACTTGGGATAAAAATCTGAGCGGTCATTTTCCTGGTGGAGCTCTCGTTAATCCGGATGATCCCAATTTTGATTTTGACTCGGTTACCAATAAATTTGATTATTGGCATGATGACCTGACGGGATCCGAAAGACATTTTGATATTGTCAAGATATACAAAGTTGATAATGATCAAAAACAGGCATATTATACGGCACTCAAAATAAAAGTCCTCCGGATTAAACGGTCTATATTAAAATCATATATCGAGAATATTATAAGTCATGCAACCCCAGTATCTATAAATAAATAGAGAGAATTATATACTCGAATATTAAAAGTTGTTCACATGGAGAACATGGTGCTTTTTGATTTCAGTAAAAATGAAATCATAGATGTAGGCGGAATGACCGGCCAATATTCAGGATGCTATTTCGATAGGGAAAATAATGCTTATATGTGCAAATCTCAAGGGTGTCAGAATCCCGAATGGTATATCCAGCAGAAGATAGCAATCAATCAAGAAAAATATTTTGATTTCTCAAAAAATATGATTGATGTCGGGGCTTACATCGGCATTTATAGATGGAATCTACCTTTTCAAAAGGCCTGGCTGTTTGAACCGAATAGAGAATCCTATATGTATTGCTGTGCCAATGCTGTACTACACAATCGAGTAGAAGATACCTTTATATATAATGAAATTCTTTCTCGAACCCATGAAGTTATAAGGTTTAACGGATATGAGAGCGTAACGGAAAATATGGTCGGTGCTAAACATATGAAAGGACAATTGTTTTATTTGAATGATGATACAATAATGATATCTAAGACACTGGACGATTTCTTGCCGGATTTCGATAATATCGGATTTATCAAAATAGATTGTGAGGGTATGGATTGGAAAGTTATAGACGGCGGAAGAAAAACTATAAAATATTTTAACTATCCGCCAATATTGTTTGAGAATTGGCCGCCTCAAGACCATCCAAGATACCCGGTTTGGCTTAATGAATCCGGAGATGCCGCACAAGAGAGAAATAAAAATGTCCGGAGGGTATTAGAAGAACTGGGATATGATATATTGTGGGAATGGGGAGATTTCGAAACACATCTCGCAATACATAGGCCGTAAGGCCTTTTTTTATGCTTAATTATTTCATATCTGGATTAATATAAATCCATAAAAATATATTAGCATGAGATGTTTTTATAAAAATCGCATAAATCTTGTTAATTCAAGCGATCTTGCTTTGAGTGATATAAATGGTCATACGAGATACGATCGCTTGTTAAATCGCAAAAAACCGTGCTTAAATAAGAAATTATAATCATGGTTTGATTTTTCAAAAATCATCTATGCTCTTCTATATAAATATTGGATAAAATTAATAATATATGATATTAGATTACGGGTACGATAAGAACATCAAACAAATGTCCATCTCCTATATTGATGAAGATGGCAACAAGAAGATATTGCATTATGACAACCTCCAGAGATTCCGGACCTATTATTATACTCCTTCCGGAAGATATAATACCTGGGATGAAGCTAAATGCGATGTCAAGATGACTTCCGATCCAAGCAAGTTTGATCTTAAAGAATTCATATATAATCTGGATGAAGAAACCCAGAAGAAGATCAACGGAAAGACTTTTCCTAAGTTATATTCCTGGGATATTGAGACTCAGATCAAGTCCAAGACCGAATTTACGGATCCTACGATAGCGGACATGCCGATTCTGACTATATCTGTCGTGGCTCCGAATCTGAGTGCTATCGTTCTAGGTACCCGGACCTTGGAAGATCCGGCGGTGGAGAATATCCGGAGGCAATATTTCGATTATCTGGAGAGCATTCCGTTCTACCGGGAGAACCGCGACCTGTTCCAGCCGAAATTCCAATATATATACTTCGAGACGGAGGAGGCCATGCTCAAGTGGTTCTTGAAGAACATCGTAGCCAAGGTTCCAATCCTGGCCGGATGGAACTCTATCGGGTACGACTGGTGTTATGTCACTTCCCGGATCCGGAATTTCTACCCCAATATCTCCATCAAAGATTCTTCCTGGACCAAGACGCTCACCTTCAAGAACTATACTAACCAGCGCAAGGAAGACATCCGCCTTCCTCACCCCATGCATACACTGGTGCTGGATATGATGGATATTATCGATACTGAGGATGCCGTAGTAATGCCCATCAAAGAATCTCTGAATCTGGATTATATTGCTCATGAATCATTAGGTGCAAACAAGATCGAATATTCCGGAAGTCTGCAAGACCTATACAATACGGATTATCCGCGATATGTGTTCTATAACTGTATCGATAGCGTACTGGTGCAGCTTATTGACAAGCGATTCAAGACCATGGACCATATCTATATGTACTCTATCTATTGCACGGAGAAAATTGGAAGCTGTTTTTCGAAGATCGCCTTAACGGAAGCATTGATTTTAAGAAACTTCCGCGAGCGAAATATCAAGATCGTATATGAAAAGAAAGAGCAGCCGGAAAGAGGCAGACTGGTCGGAGCATATGTCAAGATGCCGGTAGCCGGACTGTGGGAGCTGGTATGTTGTAATGACTTTTCCGGACTGTATCCCACTACGGGTATTGTCACTAATGTAAGTTTTGATAACTTCGTCGGCACCTTTTATAATGAAGCGGCTCTGGATAAATATAGAGGCGATCCTAAATATATTGTGGTTTGTGCTAGTGTATATAAAAACAAAGGCACCATAGACAAGCCGGAGTTGGGAGAGTTTGTAGCCCAGTATCTGGATGAGGAAGCATTGGAACCCTACCGCAAGGATAAAAACTATTTCGTATCTATCAACGGGCATGTCTATAAAAATGACAAGGACTATACTTTGAAAACCGTATGGAATAATCTGAGAATGGAAAGAGCATTCAGCAAGTATCTTTCTAAGAAAATGGATGCTCAGATCATTTCCGATATAGATCACATTCTCCGGTGTTATAAGGACCACCCCCAATTAGGATTGTCCGAGCTTAATCATGATATTCTCCATAAATACGAGAAAGATGAAATTGATGTCCTGAAGAGTGTGGGATATAGTATTACTTCCGGTGAGAATCTGGTTAAAATGTCCGAAAAAGACCTCAAAGAACTCAAACGGAAGGTCAAGACGGAGATTACCTATCATTCCAACCTGGAACAAGCTATCAAGCTTATGATGAACTCTATCTACGGGGGAACCTCGCACCAGGCATTCTATTGGTTCAATATTGCTTTGGCTAACGACATCACCGGAGAAGGTCGCAACCTTACTCACCACATGGAGCGCCACCTCAATGAGTTCTGGAGAGATGCTTGGCAGACTAATCCGGACTTGAAAAAGATCCAAGACGAACTCGACCTGAAGCTGAAACCGGAAAGTGCAATTAAAGCAATACTTGAGGCGTCACATGATAACTCCTTGGTTACCACGGTATACGGAGACACCGATAGTTTGTATCTTTCCTATAAGGATCTTATTGATACCATTGAAGGATCCGAGAAATTCACATTAGATGAGAAACTTAAGATCATTCTCAAGATCAATACGGAATTCTTGGATAAACATAATGAAGATCACCTGAGAGAATACTTCTTATCTAGAAATGCCCGTCCGGATACCGCCGGATTGGAGGCATTCGAATTGGAGACCGTCAACAAGCGTGGCGTATGGCTTCGGGATACCAAGAAGAGATATGCTCAGATCCTGCTCTGGAAGGAAGGAAAATTCTATGATCTGGACGATCTACCTATGAAAGTCAAGGGTTTGGAGGTGATCAAGTCTTCTTATCCGACCCTATCCCGGAATCTGCTGAAAAATATGTTCCGGTTCATGCTAGAATACGACGGCAAATATCTTTCTCAGGAGCTGAACTTGCTTAACATAAAACAGAGGGAAGAATGGAACAGTGCCCCGATTGAGGATATCTGTGCTAATGTCCGATGCAATAAATATACCGATTATGTAGCGGATGATACCAAGGAGCTCATACTCAAGCCCAAGTGTCCGCCTAATGTCCAGGCATTGGCGAGATACAACTGGCTCAACAATACCCATAAGTTCGGGTCGGAACCACTGTATGGCGGAAAGATCAAGCAATATATTGTCAAGCAGATGATTCGAAAGACCAAGTCTACTCAAGTGGATCAGTTCTTTGGCTACGAGAGTAACAAATACCCGAAGTGGGCAGATCAATATGCTCCGATAGACCGGACCCGGATGTATCAAAACTATGTGTTGGATCCTATTAATAGAATCTTGGAGGCTGTTGGTATGCCTAAGCTCATGATTGACGGATCTATACAGATGGGATTGTTTTAATTGACCTGCTCTAATCCGCTACTACCGTTGGTTTTATACAATAAACCGGTATGTACTAATAAACATTTATATTCGTATCCTTCCGTATCTATATTAACCCCATCATTTTTATTGCCTATATAAATTAAAGCATCATTTCTATTTTTAAATGCTCTAGATGGAACAGTATTATATAAGAACCTATTACGGTATGGCCTGTTTCCACCTTTAGACTTGTAAGTTATATAATATGCCAGATATATCGCATAACTTCCATCTGCGGATATTTCCGCTTCTTCTCCTCCGGGAAGAGGAAGTTCTAATATTGATGAAGAATCTTCAGCAATTCCAGCAACATTTGCGGCGCCACCCCTTGTATCGGAAACCCCCATCCACACAACATTGCTTTCACGAGCATTTAATATTTGTCTACGGCCACCCACATATATTTTAGTAATAGGTTCTCCGGTTGCAATAGAATCATTGACTACATCGAATACCATATTTAATGGGACTTGTATGGGACCATACCATTCGAGAGTTGGTGTATCCGCTTGAGCACCTATATACTCTTCAGCCGCCGACTCGTTGGTAAATATAACAGGTATACCCCATCCGGTATAATGATGATTATCGTCAAATAATTCATAATACAATATGTATATATAGTCTTGATCCGTAGGTATGCTTATATTGTATGTATTCATACCGGATGAAGAAGGCCACGGATTGTTTATACCGGAATCCGTTGCTAATAGCTGATGTTGCGAATTATTTCCCGGAGTATCTCTTCTATATATAGTTATAGTACGCTCCTCATACACAATCGGGTTTCCGCCCGGGTCGTCGGGATTTCCGTGAGTACCTTGATCGTCATCTTGAATTAAAGCCTCCGATATATCCACAATATCTCCGTCTATCATTCCGGTTAATATTTCTATTATATCTTCTAATCGGCTTAATACGGTTACTCTATGGTTCTCATAATATATATCAGTACAATCTTTCATATGCCCGTCATAGAGCCTGGAGACCGGCTCCATAGTTTTGACTATGTCCATATTAATAGTAATCCTTCCAAGGTCTACCAATTTATTAAATGTTATAAATTTTGCCATATTTTGATTATATTATATAAATAATCAAAACGAAAATATGGAAAATATGTCCCAAGATTTGCTTGAATTGGAAGAAAATGAAAAGCCTGTTACCGATTTAGACATTGAATCCGAAAAAGATTCGCAGTCGTCTCCGGTGGATTGGAGTACAACCTGCACATTAGGATGTGATGTGAACTGGATTCATGTTTAATAAACGGGAGAGACCGAACCTTCCGCCATCTTGTAATTTTTGATATATACATCATCACCATTGGATAGTATCATATGGATGACCATGATATCATTATAGTCTCCCATAATAAAAGATACTTTCACGGTTAAATTCCAACCGGCGAGATCTACTTTACCCCGAATAGAATTTTCTATATATTTTGAGGCGAACTCATTACCTATGTTTACATCAAATAGGAATCTATCAAAATTATTGCCAAAGTCCTCGCCCAATACTTCATCATCATGAGTATCTAAGAATATTTCTATCTGCTGGAGAATATTATCTATATCCGATGTCAATTGGATAGCACTATTGTTATTGCAAAAATCAACCATATCTTATTGTATATATTTGAAATTGCCTGTAGTGACTAATTCCTTATCTTTATTTAATACATATAATATACCATCACTTACTTTATTAGGAAGAATATTTCCTTGTACTTTAAATATGACACCATTTGGATTCCTGCCAATTTCCGGAAATACCGCTCCTTCAATTTTTAGATAAAAAAAATCAACTTTTGATTTATATGCATTGAGATTCAAGCATATATTTTCCGTTACTAAGGGATGTACAATTACATCATTGATTTTGTGTGCTTGAAAAAATACCGGTTTTATAATATTAGTCTTATATTCTTTGGCGTTCTCAACTTGCACAACATTTTTATTAATTTTATTAACTGCGTGTATAATATAATTTAACATTTCTGCTGTATTTAATTTTACCGGAGTATCTTCAAATTCCGGACTATCTAAATCTGTTAATATTAAGTATTTATAAACATCCGGAGTTAGCGGGACCAAGTTTGATGATATGGTTGTTATGGCTTCGGTATCATCCATTATAACGGCGGATGCTACCATATACATTCCGGGTACATATTCTATCCAATTTTCTATACCTAAACTCGATTTCTTAAAAATATGAGTCTCTATAGACTTAACAGGATCTCCTTCGAAATCTTCGGGAACGATTGCTTCCTCCGGCATAAGAATACCCAGGTCTTCATCGTCCGGATTGATTATGGATAATATATATTCTATTTTGAATCTATTCGGTGGAATATTCACATTATATGTTTCTAATAAGTATTCTAATATGTTAGAATATGTCCGATTGTATTCAAGTTCTACTAATATGTTCGATTTATACGGAACAAATCCTATATTGAGGTGTAGATAGTCGGATATAGCATCGGATATCAATAGATTATAAGTCCCTATGCTTGAATTGCTGATTATATTAAAATGATCATCCGCCGCTTCTACGGGTGTAATACTTATTGCTACGGATGAACCGGTGTTGTTTAACACATCCGCTTCCCCACATACGCTTATACGCCAGTCTTTCCAATCATCATCATAAATCAGAGACCACGGATCGATTATATATAAATCCACATATTCCGCGTACCTGTGTTCTTTATATACGTGATATGGAGATGCTTTATACATATCGGGGGTTACAAGATAACAGCCCAGCACTACTTCTATACCAGATATCCAAGTTGTGAATTTTACGGCATAATTGCATTTCCGATAGTTGTCTATTTTAAACCAAGGAATATTCAGGCGCAGTTTTCTCGTTTTAATGTTCTCCGGCGGAACCGGATCCGGTTTTTCCGGATCTATATAATCCGGAAGGAACTTATCGCTATAGTTATTCTCGATTATTCTTACCAAAATACCATCTATGTGTGTGATATTGGTAATATTACCTTCACTATCCACCTCATAATCATATATATCTTGTTTAGAAGATGTAATCTTGTCGGTTTTAACCATAACATTTCTGCCTACCCAGCTTTCATCCGCCGGATTATCTATTATAGTTACATAGGCACATCCGCCGGATATTTTATTGACCGATATATAACCTTCCCCATACTTTTCGGTCCAATCATTGCCGGGTCCGTATGATACGAATCTATATGTATCGTATTGAAAAGGAATATTATAATATAAGTTCGTATCTTTTCTGAGATTATAAACATTATCTTCTATCAGGCTGCTTACGAATTGTATGTAATCAATACTGTGACGGTATCTTAGATTATAATCGTCCTCGTGCTGATGCCCTTCCGGAATCTCCGGCGGAACTTTATCATAAACTATATATCTATAAGAGCGGTCATCAACGATCGCCTCATCACTTACGGATATAGCATATTGAAATCCCTTATTATCCCAGATTATATTTATAGGTATATTTAACATGTCTAACTATTAATCAACGCAAAAATCAATATCAATATTATTAAAACGAAATGTAACCTCAAACGTCTCTTTTTGCCGCTCTATTTTGTCATAAGAAAAATCCAATCCATCTATACCGGAGATCTCCGGCTGCATTAATATAACCTTAACCATTGGCTCTCCGATTTCGTTTAGAATGAAAAGAGTAAAATTATCTTTATAGCTTCCGAATAATTCCGGCTTGACATATCTATAAAATATAGTTTCATACATCATCCAATAATTCAAAAGACCTTGGTTTTGCCGGAAAGATATTCTAAATTCATTATCAATTTTATCTAGCGGGTTGCCGGAGTTCATAGAGCTATGAATATGGTGCGGCTCTACATTGATTTTGCCACCAATACCCGGTATATGCTTCATAGAATTATGCCCGACTTGTTCTTGTTCTTGTATCAGATCTTGTATGCCCGGAAAAGACACGCCCGTAATGGATTCATTAAGATAATTTATACTGCTAGTCAAGACTCCCTGATTTTTACTCAAAACGGTATCGTACTTGTCCAAAACCTCTTTTGGAAAGTAGTCTTTAGGTAACAGAATGCGGAAAAGATCAAATCTCGGAGCAAGACTTAACATGGTTTGTTTTTTTTTTATAAAAAATAAATTCCGACACAATCAGGCTTAAGAAAATCCGTTAATAGATTATATATATTCAAAATAATTATACTCTATGAAAATCATTGGAATATCGGATATGCATGGACAGTTGCCGGATCCCGGAGTCTTTCCGGAAGGGGATGTTCTCTGCATCGCCGGCGACATATCTCCACTGAAGGCACAACGTAACCCACCGCAGATGATATCCTGGCTTAGAAAGAGATTTATTAATTGGATTGAAGATCTTCCGATTAAAAAAGTGTTTTTGGTGGCCGGAAATCATGATTTTGTGTTTGAAAATCCGGAGTTTAAAGAAGAGGCCATATCTTCTTTAAATATCCTTAGTACTAAAATTACATATTTAGAAGATTCGTCCGCCGAGTATGAAGGGAAAGTTTTTTACGGGTCTCCCTGGGTAATCGGACCCAAGGGATGGGCATTTTATGATGAAGATCTAGATAATATTGTTAAAACTATGCCGATTGATGCGGATGTCTGCATTTTCCATCAACCGTTGTGCTTTGGGAATAATGGGCGAGTCTTGCAAGTACCCTCTTGGATGATAGGCAAGACTATCTCATTTCCGGTTACTGATGAATTTTTCCATCCGGATTATGGAAGTGCCATATTAGACGAATTAGCTATATTAAGACATCCTAAAATCATACTTACCGGACATGTGCATTCCGGAAATCATAATATTTCGGAACTTTTTAATACTAAAATCATTAATGTTTCTATTTTAGATGAAGATTATAAGATCAAATATAATCCATTCGAAATTTCTATATAATCTTAATAAAAACGGAAACGGATTATATAATATCATAAAAATATAAGATTATGGGATATCAGATTACCTTTAAACCACCTAAAGAGTTTGTAGACGCAAAGTTAAAAAAAGTTTCTAATTCCGGCCCTATGATTAACGACCTTAAAGATATTCATATGGAGCTGTTATTACTCTGCATGAAGCCTGCGGATGATTCGATTTATAAAACCATAAATAAGCTAAGATATTTACTCCGGTCATTATACAACACGATTCGCTTAAATACGTTCGCTGATGCGGTCTCTAGATTTGAAGAAGAGGGATATATATGGTATTGTGGTTGGAATTTCTCACGAGATGAATGCGACTGGGATTTAGAAGAAACCATATCGAACCAAATGGAGGCTTTTATCATACTCAAGGAGTTAGTGAATACACCAGATTGGTTTGACGATCATGAAAAATTCTACGAAAAGCTCAATACGATCAAAGAGGAGATTTCCGGATTTAAAGAAATCTGTGAGGAAATCGCTATTTATGAAGTAATGGATCTGCTCCGCGAATTTGATATATCAAACAAGCCGGACCCGGATGAAGTCTCCGATGAGTCCGATAAAGTCTCTGATGAGTCCGATAAAGTCTCCGATGAGTCCGATAAAGTCTCCGATGAGTCCGATGAAGCACTCGTGAAGTAACCGGATATAATATTTAATTTTAATCAATATGAATAAAGAGCTTAAAAAAGAATTTGAGTCCGTTGTTCAAAAATACACGGACCTATTTTGTGAAAAAATGTACGGCGCCCCTAGAGATCCCGAGGATTATTGGGCTGGGGAAGACGTCGGTGGTATCATCAGTATCGGAGATGAATTTTGGGGATTTGATCAGATTCGCGAGACGATTGATAATGATTATGATCCCAAACAGGTATTTGCTTGGTATGATTATTGTGTGAGACTCGGATCTATTGATCCCGGCATTTCAACCCCTAATCTATCTCAATGGATGAGGGGGTGTCCTAGATATACCGAGGAGCAGATATCCGCTATGGAAGGCTTAATCAAACAGCATATTGCGTCTATTGAATCATTCAAAAGGGATCTCCCCGGAAAGGAGGCGGAATGTTAAATATAACAAATGAAGACATTCGTCCATATAAATATTTAGTAGACAAAATTGCCTGGCAGGAATATAAGAATAGTCAGGTTTTATTAGAAGACCTTAAAGGATATGGTTATGAGGGGTTATTAGATGCCTTTCAAACATACGATCCCAATAAAGGCCAGACATTCAAGCAGTATGCCGCATATCGGATATACTATTTTATTCGGAATAACATATATAAAGAAGGTACTACGGTAAGGATGAACTCGTATGTAGTTAAAGAGCGCAAAACACAAAATCAATCTCTTTATATCATGTCACCAATTGAGTATGAGAAGGGTGGCGAAATTATGTATAGAAACGAACCATCGGAAGATCCGGCAAATTTTGATAATATATGGGAGCTGGTCCGAAAGGAGATCCGTGCCAAATACAAAGAAAGAGACTTCAAAATTTTCGCCAAATCATTTGGCCTCTATGGAGAATCCGTAGTTAAGAAATGTGAGGTAGCTAAAGAGTATCACATCACACCGGCGGCGGTTACTCTAAATAACCAGAAGATTATCAAGTTCTTGAAGACCAAACCGGAAATTATAGACTCATTGAGAGATCTGTTATAATTAAAAACATATCGAATAAACAAATAAATAACATAATAATATGTCGAAACCCAAATTACCCATTATCGAATTATTCACTAGTATCCAAGGTGAGGGTATGTATGCCGGAGTACCATCCGTATTTGTGAGAGTAACCGGCTGTAATCTCCGGTGTATCTTCAAGAATTCTATCTGTGATACACCTTATAGTTCTTTTAATCCGGAAAAACCAAAGTTCACTGTAGAAGATGTAGCTAAAGAGTTTATTAACCATCCAAAAGTCAATCATCTGGTAATTACTGGCGGAGAACCCACATTATATGATCTAGATGGTTTCATAGAGGAACTAAATAGTATCTTGTTTAAAGAAACTGGAATTGATCGTGCTTATAATATAGAGGTCACTATTGAAACTAATGGTACCAATGAGATTTCGAAAAAACTTTTGAATACATTAGAATTAATTTCCGTTTCACCTAAGCTTTCCGCCTCATGCCTTTCGGATCGTGTTATAAAAGAACTAGAAGATCCGAATGGTAATGTGGGTATACAGATCAATGACGGTATTGATGAAAAAGGAAATTGTAAAAAGAAAGATGTCTGGGCATCTGCCGAACAACTCCGTAATCATAACAAAAACCGCATCAATATTGATGTTCTGACGGATTTTGCGGATGCATTTGCCGACGTACAATACAAATTTGTATATTCGGGACCGGAATCTGAAAAAGAGATCTTAGAGATCCGCGATAAGATTGCAGACAAATTACAATTGAGATATCCGGATGTAGGATCAGAAGATCTTCGTGAAGTCATCGATGAATATATCTGGTTGATGCCGGAAGGGATAGACTCCGAAAGATTATCCGAGACCGCCAAAGAAGCGGTAGAGGTATGTATCCGTAACGGATGGCACTATACCGACCGATTGCATATTCGGATCTGGGGTAACGAGCGTAATAAATAACAATTAAGGACCTCCGATGAGGTCCTTTTTTATTGGTTGATTCTTATTGGTTTAACACCTTTTATAAGATCCTTTAATTGATTTTGAGTCAAAAAATCCGGTTTTGCTTTGATAGGATATACTTCAATTATATCAAATTTATGATCCTCGGGACATTCCATATTTTTGGAATAGCTTGATATAGGCATCCAGGTGGGAATATTGTCATATATATACCCGGGTTTGAGCATATCTTTAGTAAACCTTGCCAGGGATCCTTTCCTTCCTATTATAGATTCTTGAAGCGTTTTCATTGATTGATCTTTAATGGATTAATATTCCTTACGAGCTTCCCCAATTCTTGGCTGGATAAAAACTCCGGTTTCATTTTAATAGGATACACCTCAATTATATCAAAATCAGAGCCTCCCTTTTCAGAACATAAATCCTCCGAATAATAAGACAATGGAGACCATCCGGGATGGTCTTCATACTTTTCTTTTGTTATAAATGCACCCATATCATTATTTTTTCGCAAATGGGTAATAACATGAGATATTGTAAGCGTTTTAGTATCTTGATATTTTTCTATATCTTCAAGACTGAAATACATGCTAAATTCATTATATAGATTATATCTATATTTTACAATATATCCGGGTTTGAGCATATCCTTAGTGAACTTTATTGGAGTTCCTTTCCTTCCTATTATGGATTCCTGAAGCGTTTTCATTGATTGATTTTTATTGGAGCAACTCCTTTTGTAAGATGTTTTAAATATTCTTGATCCAGGAGTTGGGGTTGTGTTTTAACTGGCCACACTGTTATGATGTCTAAATTTTTATTACCTCTAGTATGTTTTAGGTCATCATTATATGCACCTACTGGCATCCAAGATAAATCGACATGTTTCATTGAAAAAAATCCACCTTCTCCGTTCATACGAGGACCCAAGGATCTAGTTCGAGATATTCTTACTGCATCTTCATAATCCAAATACATACCTAACTCACCATCCCGATATTGGACTATATACCCCGGCTTGAGCATATCTTTGGTGAACCTTGCCGGAACTCCTTTTCTCCCTATTATAGATTCTTGCAATGTTTTCATGTCCTATCTGATTTGCATGAACATCCAATTGCCGATGTCATCTATAATATCTTTTAAAATTTCTTTATCTCCACCAATTTCCCTTGCAATCTTATCCAAACTTTGATCATTTAATATTTCATCCGGAGCATTTTCTAAAAATTCGTCTATCCACTCCGCTCTTTCCCGGTCGCTAATATCGTGATTTCCCGCTTCCGTTACGGCATTTTTAATTTTATTAAAAACATCTCTCATAGCATTAAAAGAAACACCATGTTTTTCCGCTAATTCTTCTATTTCAGTATTATTATCAAGAGCCTTTTCTAGTTTAGGGACGATTCTGCTATAATTAATGCCTTTTCTGCCAATTATGGATTCCGTCAGAGTTTTCATATAATTTTATTTTCTTTTTAAAAAAATAAAAAAGTCCGGTTATATATATCAAAATTAATGGTTCAAAATGTCCGGAAAGAAAAAGAAAAAAATTCCCCGATACATAGCGGATACCGACGATAAAAACATATTGCAACGATATTTTGAAGAAGTAGGCAAGATTTATGAGGATAATGATAATGAGTTTGATATTGAATATTGCGAAGAAAATCGAGATAAACTTTTGAAGATGAATTTAAAATGCGTTATCAAGACCGCTAAAGGATATCGAGGAAGAGGTTTATCATTAGAGGAATTGATTTCCGCGGGAAACGAAGGATTATGCATTGCCTGGGATAAATATAATCCTAAACGCAATAAAATCAGGGAAAAGATTTTTAATGATATTAATGCTTGTAATGATATGATTCCTAAACAGTGGATCATAGAGCATATTGGCGAATATTGTGAGTACGGGAGGTATAAAGAAAAATTCTCAAAGAAATTCGTTAACGTTAAAAAAACCGAGTTTACAAAAGAAGAAGTCTTATCCTGGGTAGATAAAAATATCACCAAAGCCACATTTAATTCGGTAGCTATGCTTTGGGTCAATGCATACATCCGCCAAGAATTAAATAAGAACTCCCGCATGGTAAAGAAACCGATCAAAGACATCCAGGCGGAAATCCGGGGCGATGCACCAAAAGAATTCCTATTAGATATATCTTCTCCATTAGATGTCGGGTCCAATAACATCACCCTAGATGAAAAACTAGACCTAGCTGATAGCGAACACATGGATATAGATGATGAGGATACTTTTGTTATGCTTCATGACACCCTTAAAACATTATTTACAAATATCAATATAAGAGACCGGCGACTGGTGCTGCAAAGATTTGGTGTAGGATATGTAAGACCATTTCAACCGCGAGAGATTGCGGAAAGGGAAAATATATCGGTTGCCCGAGTCAGTCAAATATTATCCGACACTATCAAGAAAATGCAAAAGAATGCCGAAATATACGGATTAAAAGGAGAAGATATATTATCATATTTTGAATAAAAAGATTAATTATGGAAAACGGTGACTTTATAGCGGAAATTATCGCGATAATGCCACCTGATCATCACATAACTCCGGTGTACGACGAGGAGTCCGGAAATGTATATGGGTGGGTAATAATGGAAGGCAATAAAGAGATTACAAGTGTAATAGAATCTATTGAGGATCTTAAAAATTGGGAAAAATTTATCATAGTATGATAACACCTAAGCCGGTTTTATTATGGTCTTAAATATTATATGCTGACCGAATATATTCTCTAAAAGGGTTTATTAAAAATGAATAGAGATTATATATCATATAAAAAACACATCGTATTGTGGGTAATTATATTGATTATATTTCTTATTTTTGCCGCACATCAAGCTAACGGGCAAGAAATCAAAGAGTATTATAAGACAAATGTGTGCCTGACATTCACAAATGGTGATATTATGGAGGATATCTGGGAGATGCGGCATGACTTTGATAACATCAATGATTTGGTATTTTTCAATATGCGTCCGAACGATAGTGAGGAATTTACGGTTATTCACAAAATATATAATATTATAGACTCGTTTGATACAAAATCTCGCTTAATATTATCGGAGTATTTCCTAGATGATATGGCCGTAATGTATATCAAACCGGTATATGACAATCCCGAGAAACCGGAAGATCCCACCGGATGCTATATTAAATTAAAAGAGACTTTACCATACTCTATTAGAAAACCGGATATAAAAACCGTAGAATTTAGTTTTTTTATTTACTTTTAATAAATTTTTAACATGAAAGGAAAACTTAAAATTAATTACATTGTAAAACCGCAAAATAGTGTGGTAGTTTGCATTATCAAAGGCAATGGCGTCAGCTGTAGTGGTGTAGCAAGATGCCATCCTGACGACACATTCGATGAAGAACTCGGAAAAGAAGTGGCCCGCCGTAAAGCCATTATTAAATATAAGAAATTAATATTGGCCGATATCCGGAACACGCTGGACTATATTAAATCCGAGAAAATGAGATTGATTGAGAGAGAAAATTTATTTATAAGAAAATCAAATCATGTGAAAGAATCAATCGGTGAATTATATACCGAGATTGATAATATTGTAGAATTTTATTCAAAATAATTATGAAAAAGATATTATATACTCTATTAATTACATTATCCGTTATATTAGGATCATGCATTATCAAGGAACCTATGGTCGACAGACCTACAACCAGAGTAGTAGTAGTCCCGGACGGCACACAGTATTACTATCGATATGGGTCTCCGTATTATTCCCCGTACTATTACAGACCGAGACTCCCATACCGTCCGGCTCCACCTCCTCCCGGACCTACGGTAACTCCTCCCCCACCAAGACCGCCGCATCACCCGGCCCCGACCCCACCAAGACCTACCGTGACCCCTAGGCCGAGCCATGCCAACCCTCCGGCACCCATGCCCAGGCCAAGTTCTCCGTCAAGAACTCCAACACCTCGGGGAAACACCGGAACATCATCATCATATTATGGACATAGATAATTATCAAGGACCCTTGGGGTCCTTTTTTATACTTAATATTATTTGAGGCCGTTTATATATAAGTACAAGAATTGTTTTTGAATATGTACGAAGAAATGTTAAAAATGATGGGCCTGAACAGTATAGAAGGCTGGATGACTACTATAGCAAAAATAACCGGAAACGATCCTATGAAGCCCAAGACACATTGGGCTCTTCATGCAATTCGTCCAACAGAAGTATTATCCGATGATCTTATTAAGAAATATAATATCAGTCCGAGTGATAAATATTACCAGCTTCGAAAAGACAACGAACTGATGTCCGATGAATGGTTCCGGCGCACCATATATTGTACGGATCCGTTGAAGTTTGACAAAGAAAAATATCTAGTCTTGCAACACATGAGACTTGAGAAATATTCGGATAGTGTGGTAAAAACCTGTGATCTCAAGTCTCCGTGGCACTTTGAAGGTTTCGAATGTGTCTTCGACAAGGAACGCAACAAGATCATCTATGAAGTTCAAGATAGCTTTGAAAACCACCTATACGTTCACGGCAATCTGTTAGAGCATAAAGATAACCGGGGTAAAGGAAAATTTATCAATATGGTTCTTCAATCTCAGGTATTAGAACTCGAAAGTTACGAGCACTGGGAAGGTTCCGATAGGTTGTTTATCCGCACTCCAAAATACGGAGATCCTCAAAAGATTCTGACCATCACCTATGAAGATTGTAAAGTTGAAGTTTTAGATACGAAATAGAATTATGAATAAGAGAAAGTTTAGTTTGTTTATTTGGTTGTAAAAGATATGAAACCGAGCCAAGAATTTATAATCGTTAAAAAATCTCAGATTGATGATCTGATGGGTGCCTATAATGCAGCTGTAGATGTACTGGGCAGACCTATTATGAAATGTGCTCGATGCGGAGGATTTCATGTAGATGGATATCTTTGTCATTGTGGGGCGGACCCCGAAGAAATCGGGAGCAAGTCCGCGGATCTGACTATCACAACTATCCCGTGCTATGAATATTATGGCAAAGATGAAAGGAGGTAGTAATTATGAGTAATTATAATATATTTTTAATTATATTCATAGTGATGATAATTACAGCCCCATTCGGATTAACACAATTATGTATGAAATATGGGGCAAATTGGAAATTTAAAGACCTTGGCCATTTTTATAAATGGGTTTCTATATATCTCTGCATGGTTATGGTATTAGTTATTGTATTATGGACGTGCATCTTTGTTTATGCGTTAATCTCAATTATCTAAATTCAATCTCAATTCATTAATTATTAAAAAATATTAAGATTATGAAAATATACGACATTACGGACCCGGCTCAATATAGGAGTTTTCAAACCGACAAAGATTTGAAAGTGCTCTGGCTGGATGATTTAAGAATTCCAAAACACTGGTTCCAACCGGAAGCTTTGAATAAAATGTCCATAGACATAGCTCAGAATTATAAAGATTTTGACGAATTGATCCAAGACGGCAAATATGCACAATATGACATGATCTGCTTAGATCATGATCTGGGATGGGAATCGGATGCTCCTACCGGATATGATTGTGTGATGGATTTAGACGAAGAACATTATGAATGGGGCTTACCGTGTCCGGATATTTTTGTACATACTAGCAATCCTTCCGGCAAGAAACGCATGATGATAGTATTAGATAAGATAATGGCGCGAGAAATTCAAAAGAGATTGTAAAATATGGTACAAGAAAAATTATCTTAAAATCAGGACATTCTCTTATATATGTCTAAAAAATATCAATTATGGGATGGTATACATTTGTAGATGGTGGGATGGTCTTCTATAAAGAGACTTGGCAACATAAAGAAGAGGTCCAAGACCGTATCGACGATAATAAGAAAGATATCGAAGATGTCAAATTAGAGATAGCTATGTTAGCCGCCGGACGGGTTGAAGATCTGATTCAGACTAAGGACTGTGAGGGTAACGATATAGACGTACCTATGGCTATTCGGTGGAAGTTAGAGGATCTCTGGGAAAGATTGGAAGATGCCCAATATGAGAATTGGAAACTTGAGTTCTTGTTAGAAAATTGGGATAAGAGACATGGAACGTTTATTGATAATCCGTTGATCCCGGATAATAGTGTTTATACCGGGACGGATAAAGAACAAGAACAATTTATCAAAGATCATACTAAATATCAACCTCCAATAGAACCGGATGATTCAAATCCGTTGATTGTGACAACTCAAGAACCCGCCGTTGATTCAAATCCTCGCCAACTTAAATTGGAATTTGACGACACATCCGCAAAAGAATCTCCAACCACCCCAACGTATTCGGATCATTCCGCTCATTCCGTTCTAATTTCACACAATCTTGGAAGTCTCAATGATTTAAAATTATAAAAAATTAATAATTTTTACAAAAAATGGAATATCGTATGAATCACAATCAAGATCACAAGTTCCCGGAATGGCTGTATATAGCCTTATTGATAATCGCATTTGTATTGGGAACCATTTTAGGCGCCGGGAGAGCGTGTGCTCAATCCACCGGCATAGCAAAGGGTTATCTAGGTGGAGAATACAGCAAATCTAGAGTAACCGCGGATTATATTTTGTCCGAAGATAACAGATCGCTGGATTTTGTCATTAACGGAGATACGATTCCATTCAATATTATGACGGAAAAGATGACCATTCTAAATGACAGTGTTGTCCGCACGGAATACATCTTAGATAAAAATAGCACCATCATCATCGAACCGGCCTATGAGTCCGGGATCTATATAGGTGACTATTGCAAGATGATTATGAGAAATATTCCGCCATTTGATAAGGTCGTAATACTATTCTGGTCGGATATTGGCTGGAAGAGCACCAATGAGGACGTAGCTCGATATCAGTGGCCGGCCGGATCTTAACAAAAAAAGGACCTACCGGTCCTTTTTTATTTCTCCATATGTCCGTTTTTCCAGATTAATTTATAGTGCCTATCCGTTATAGAGTTTTGTAATATGTTTTTATCGCGCTGCATGTTAATTACGGATATAGCCGGATAATATATATCTTCTTCTCCGGCGCATCGATATATCTCAATTATTTTATAATTCCTACCAATTTTAAGAGATTCTGGATCAAATGTCATAGATAGTATCTCTTTGTTATTGCAAAACGTAGGATTGACAAATGTTTCATTTCCTCCCCAAAAATCACTAAGCAAATCTAGCTCCCGATCATCCATCAAGACTCTATATAATCCGAGTTCTCTATTATTGCGAATTTCGACGATCCTTACAATATCGTGATTGCGGATTGCTCTAATTGCTCTATAATCCAATTTCCTTCCTATTATAGATTCTATTATATGTTTCATGATAAATGTAAATATATTCTAAAATTACATAATAAATTATAACGAGCGGATTTGCTTTTAATATATCTTTTCAAAGAATCGCATCGTTCAAAAAATTCATCATCATCCTCTATATCACCCAGTAATCGCTCTATAGCAACCTGTCTAGAGTTGTGTCTGGGTATACCCATATCTATGGCTTGCTGTTCAAATTCATCTATACATAAAAAAATCCAAGATTCTAGCCTTATTAATACAAGCAACATAGCTTTATCATCTTTTACGCCGGTACCATAGAAAAAATTATTATATGCACCGGAGTTTCCGGCATCCGAATTTTTTCTTAAAGATATCAAAAAATCAAAAAATCCATTGATATCTCCGTTGAATAAATGAGCATACTCATAACATGGATTCTTAGAAGATCCTTTCCTTCCTATTATAGATTCTATTATGGATTTCATAACGTATTTTTCAAAAAAATAACTTCATCAAAATTAAATATAACACAAGTTGCATTTATATCTTATTATAGATATCTAAGAAGCTCGAAAATCAATAATAGTTAACATATATGAGTAAGATTCAAGTAGTTAAAAGAGATGGAAGAGTCGTGGATTACGACAAGGATAGAATCAGATTAGCCCTGCGCGGCTGCTTTAAGAGAAATAAGATGAGATATAAGACAGAAGTCACGGAAGAGATAGATAAAACTATCAAATCTTTGGATAAGGATACCATAGGAGTAGAAGAAATCCAAGACATAGTAGAGAAGATCTTAATGCGAGATTATCCGGAGCTGGCTAAATCCTATATTTTATTCCGCAAACACAAAGAGGAAATTCGCAAATGGGTAGATGAAAAGGAAGATTTCATTCGCAAGTATAGCAAGAGTTTCAATACCGCTGATTCTACGGTAGATGACAACTCTAATGTAGGCAATAAGAATATTGGAGTTCTGAATACGGAAATCCATAAAGAGGACAATATCCAGATCAACCGGAGAATGATTGTCCGGAAACTTAGAGAGCTCTTTCCGGACTTTGATGCCAAGCAATACGAAAGAGATCTAGCTAATCATTATATATACAAACATGATGAAAGTTCTTTTGCCGGAGCCATTGCCCCATATACATATAGCTCCAAAGAGGTTATAAGAGTTTCTTATAATGGAAATCGTCTTTTAATTCCGTTTGATCTATTATACGACATTATTGAAGAGCCAGAAATACTAGTAGATCCTATTAATGTAGTATACCAAAAATATCCTGACAATCTTACGGTACTTGATCGAGGCGGAATTGAGACTCCGATAACGGCGATTACCAAAAAGAAAAGACATAAAGATCTTTATAGAATAAAAACTTCTTTTGGAGAAGATATCGTGGTAACAGAGGATCATCCCCTTATAGTTAATGCCGATGATATTGAAAACACTATTCCGGCTATAGAATCATTAAATGAATATCAGTATAAAGAACATCACAAATTAGAATTTAGGGGAGATAATTTAATAGATCTCGCTGACATTTTAGATTCTGGTGAAGTTTATGACGAATTTATTAGATATGATCGACATGAATTAAAAAGGAATATATATCTTACGGAGGAATTTGGTTATGTGATTGGATTTTTTATAGGTGATGGCAACTATAACAACACTGAAAAATATCTAAATTTTACCCAAAAGGATCAATCTATTTTGCATTATATCAACAATATTTTATTTAAAATCACGGGCAAAGCCGGATATGTTACATATAAATCAGATAGAAACATATATAATCTGGAAGTAAGGAGTCGTGCAATATTTAGATTATTTAAAGAATTTTTTAAAATTCAAGACAAAGCTCAGGGTAAAACACTTCCGGTAAATATACTTGATTTTACAGACGATTTTGCAAAAGGTATATTAGAAGGTCTATATGATGCTGACGGTACAGCTAATTATAATCAATTGTGGTTAAAATTAGCTTCGCGCTCCGCAATTCTTCAGGCGTCGGAACTCATGAGACATTTTGGATATTCGGTAGGCAATGGTATTCAGAGCATACCATTTTCTAATTCCGGATATAAAACTAACTATAGTTTATGGACTATTGGGTGTTCAAAAAGAGAAAATAGTGACGAATTTTCTTTATCATACAAATGGAAGAAAATTGTAACATCTACATCCACACCAAAATATAAAATTTCCGGTCCCGTTAAAATAACGAGTGTTCAAAAAATTCAAGAAAATGATTCATTTTTGTCTCAAAATGAATACATTTACGACATCACAACAGACACTCATACTTTTTTAATGAATAATATTTTAGTACACAATTGTGTAGCTCTGACTATGTATCCGTTCTTAGAACACGGCATCAAGGGTATCGGAGGCCTAAGTGCCAAACCCAAGAATCTGGATTCCTATTGCGGTATGCTAGTGAATATGATCTTTGCTATCTCCGCTCAGTTCTTGGGGGCCGTTGCCGTACCGGAAGCTCTATTGTACTTTGATTACTTTGCACGAAAGGAATGGGGAGATGACTATAGATATCACCTCAATGATATTGTCAATCCCCGGAGCAAGCATCCTCGTACCATCAAAGAGCAGATCCATCAGCACTTCCAGCAGATTATATATTCTATCAACCAACCGGCGGCGGCTCGCGGCCTGCAATCCGCTTTCGTGAACTTTTCATACTATGACAAGACATTCTTCGAGAGCATGTTCGGGGATTTCAGCTTTCCGGACTTTACCAAGCCAATATGGGAATCTCTTAAATGGCTGCAGGAAGATTTCATGCAGTGGTTTAATAAAGAAAGAGAAAGATGTCTCCTGACCTTCCCGGTGGAGAGCTTTGCTATGGTATATAAAGATGGAAAATTTGCCGATCCGGAAAGTGCCGAATTTGTAGCAAGCGAGTATGCGCGGGGTCATTCATTCTTTACATACATCTCCGACACCGTAGATAGTCTTTCTAGCTGCTGTCGCTTGAAGAACAAATTGCAAACCAAGGAATTCAATTTCACGAACGGTAATATGTCACTGCAGACCGGTTCTAAGTCCGTGATTACTTTGAATCTGAACAGAATTATTCAGGAATGTGATAGAAAAGCAAAGATCGGAAGTGCCGGAATCCAATATAATTGGAAAAAAGAAAAAGAAACAATAGTCTCATTCCTGGGAGAGATCTTAGATGACGTTTATAAATATCATATTGCCTATAATGAGATTCTTTGGGATATGAAAGACGCCGGTCTCTTGCCGGTATATGATGCGGGATTCATCAATCTTAACAAACAATATCTTACTATAGGCCTGAATGGTTTGAATCAAGCCGCGGAGTATCTGGGAATGACCTGCAATGATAATGAGGATTATAAAGAATTCTGCCAGTTCATATTCGGGTTTATTGCCGAAAGAAATAAAGAAGCCGGTGGTAAATTCAACGGACATACACTGATCTTCAATACCGAGCAGGTTCCGGCGGAGAGCCTGGCCGCTAAAAATTACAATTGGGATAAAGAAGACGGCTACTGGATTCCGGAAGATACCAATCTCTATGCCTCTTATATCTTCAAGCCCAACGATCCCACCACATCCCCACTAGAGAAGCTCCGGATGCACGGAAGAGAATATATCGGAGACTATCTGGATGGCGGAAGTGCGGCTCATATCAACCTATCGGAACATCCGGATGTAGAACAGTATAGATATATTCTGAAATATGCCGCCGAACAAGGTGTTAACTATTTCACATTCAATATTCCCAACTCGGAATGTGAGGATTGCGGCTGGATAGGCAAGCGTCCGGTAAGCAAATGTCCGGTATGCGGATCGGAGCATGTTGCACTCTGGGATAGAGTCATTGGATACCTCACTAAGGTGCGGAATTGGTCCGAACCCAGAAGAGAGGAACAAAAACATAGAATATACGGCAATATAGAGTAATGGAATTTAATCAAACATATAGCGCAACCCGGTGGGAGATTTATGGTGATATTGTCATCATGTATGACGGAATTACCAGATACGCCTGTGAAATGATCAAAGAATACTATTCCGGCCCCGAATGGGCCGGAACGGCATTCTTGTTAACACCGTGCTACGGTTTCGATTTTGACATTTCGCGCCCGATCACAAGGGAGAGTGTGATAGAATTATGCAATCGTTATAATTTAAAAATTCAAAAATTTGTATTTTGGAATTTTGATCATCTTCATATGTTCGGGTATTTAGATGCATTAAACAAATATCTAGAAATACTCTCTCCGGATGAGATTTGGGAATGGCAAATAGAAATTTTTAAAGAAATGCCCTATACTCTAAAGGATAGAGTCAAATTCATGCCTTTGCGATATGTATCCGCATATGGAGAACGGCGGATTTCTCAATCGGACACTAAATATGATTTTTTGTTTATCGGGAATATAAATACTTTACGGAGAGCTCAGCTGCTAGGAAAATTGACCTCCACATATACACCTATACTAATCACAACCGGATACGATATGGAGGATTTAGAAATGGAAATCTCAAGATGCCGGGCTGTGTTAAATATACATGGAGAATCCGATAACTATCGGGAGCAGCTTAGAATATCCGAGTGTATCTGCCGGAATATTCCAATAGTGACGGAAACGGACGCATATCCGTATTACCCGGAATTAACCGGAGAATATAATTATGATCTATCTATTGCAAATGCCGGTGAATTATACGCCGCTTTAGATAATGCCCCGAAAAATATATCCGACAGATATAGAATAATGACGCAGCCGGATTTTAATTATGAATCTTATAAGAAATCTATATTGAATTATTATTAAGAAAAAAAAAGACAATATGAAATCTATAAAAGACATGATAGATCAGACCGCTCAGCCGGTGTGCGAGTCTATAATCGGAAGAAAAAATGCTCAGGACCTTACGGGGGTGCTCTTTGAGAGACATTTTGAGGACCTGAAAAAGGCATGCCAAAAAAACAGAATCGATTTTTATGTGGCTGATTTTATCAGCAACCTTCGCGAATCCGGCAGACCACTTGATATGATCAATAAAGCCGTGTATGCATTGTGGAAAAACGATAAATCATTTTCGGATATTTTAGAAAACTGCCGGAATACCTATGATGTGGCTATGTCCGTTAACAATGCATTGGAGTATAACCGCTACTAATATCTAATTTATCCGGCAAATATACTTTCCTTTCGAAAAAGACTCTCTATGGGAGTCTTTTTTTATGCTTGCCGAAATCCTTAAAAATAAATGCTAATATATTATATTCTATTATAGCAACACATTTATTCACTAATTCAATTCAAAATGAAAAAGAAGCAACAGGAAGGGGTATCCAACTTCAAATGGGAAGGATCTTCAGATCAAGAACGCATTAAAACACTTACCGACCGCTATAAAGATGTCGAGATTTCGGAGGCGTTCGCTGATTATTACAAACTCGATAGTCTTAAAAAAATTAAAAAACACTTAGAAACCCCACCAACATTCGAAGTTGGGGAATATGTCACCCTCACCATCCGAGGTCTCGACAAGAAACAAATTATTTTTGACCAGACCAACTTCAAGGAAGATATTAAATGTACGGTAAATCTGTCTCAATATCCAAGATTCAAGGAACTTTCAGGACCTGTTGAGCTTACTTGCCGCGTTGTGTCTAAAACGGACAATTCCGTTCTAGTCGATCCAATTTACTGGTTTTATGACCAATTTTTAAAAAAGTATGTCAATGACTTGAATTATCAATACAATATTAAAGACAGATTCGAGCCATTTGTAGCTAAAAACATCCAGCTCGTGCGAGGCCGCGACGGGCAGATTGTCCGCGGCGGATTTATGGGCAGCCTGAGATTGGATAGCGCCTCAGACTTTTTCGGCAAAGACATCTTCCTGGATGTATTCATTCCGGGATCCCAGATTGTAGTCAATGTAGAAAAAGATTTCGAACGCTGGGTGGGTCAAGACGTTCCATTCTATATTATTAATCTTATTGAGAAGCCGGGTACCGATAATAAGGTGGTTGTAGGCAGTCCTAAAGAATATTATCGTCTCAATTCCAGAATTGCTCTTATGGATATATTCAACCATTATTGCATGGATGACGATGTCTGGAAAGAACTTACGAAGAAGGAACTTGACGGCATTGTTACCGGAGTAGTCCATACGGCAAGCAAATGTGGTGTTTTTGTGGAAGCCGATAACCAGACCGGCATGATTGAATGTGATCCGGATGAGATTATGAAATATAAATCCGGTCAATCCGTAAAGGTGAAATATAATGGCTTCAATGAACTGAAGAAATATAATCCTATGGTAGATCAGTATCAACACATAGAAGCCTACTCTGTAGAAGATGGAATCCTCAAAAAATTCAACCTAAAGGTTACATTTAAATTTGCCTGAATTTAACGCATAGCCGCGTTATTTGAAGAGATCGTGCTGACAGTGATATATTTGGTCATCTGAGACACGATCTCTTATTATATTGCAAATATGAGGATTTTTAATATATTGGGGAATATATTATATATAATCAAAAATATCTTATATGATAACGATAACTATATTGAGTATTATATTTTTACTAACCGTGGTAGCCGTAATTGCATGCATCACATATTTAGGAATGGGGACCGTTATCACGATATGTATATTGGTCATGGGAATAATAATAGATATTTCCGTAGTGTCCGCAATAATAACATTGTGTAAGAAACAAAACAAAAATAAATAATAATATATTATGATATCATTACCTATTATAAGCATTGTGATGTGTTTTGCTTACATCATTTTCATACTGATAAAATATGGTACTCCGGTCTCTCTATCGGAGACATATTACATACTACCCAACAAATGGGACTGGTTATTTGCAGCCTGGACCGTACTCACAACGCTTCCATTTTCTATTTATTGGTTTTGTATCTCTCCAACCGGATTGAGATGGATCCCGGTGACGGTAGCCATTGCCGTGTTGATGATTGGAGTGGCTTCTTGTTATAAATCCGGACCCAAAAAAGAATATCCGGATGATTATATCGGATATCTAGTTCATGCTGATGATAATCCGGATTCATTTAAAAATATATGGCTTGATCTGAAATGGAAATTCAAAAACGGCGATTTTTTCAAATTTGGCTGGACTAGACTTATCCATTATGTTAATTCATTAATAGCTATAATATTAAGTACAATTTTTGTTATAATTTATGCGGGCACGCCTGCATTGGTAAGTACAATATTGTCTTATGTGATATTTATTATAATTGGCATGCGAGTTGGGGGTACATATAATGAAGATTATTCCGCCGATGTAGATAATAAGACCTGGATATTCTTTATGGAGGTGGTGTGCTTTTTGAATTTATTTATATTTATCTGGTAAAATTATGGGTAAGACGTTTACGGAATGGCTAGCAGTGAATCATAACGGATATGGGTTGTGCGCTCCACCAATATCCCGAGAGGAATTTGAAGAATTCATTATAAAATATCTTTTACCGGAACCGCCTCAAATAGTCATGCCTATGCCGGATGATCAATGTCGTACCGAAATATTATGGGACATATTGATGGAGAACTCTAAAGAATTTCGGAAAGAATGGAAAGAATACTTAAAAAGAAAATAAGAAAACCGAGGACGGCTACTCATAGAAAAGTAAATCAATTCTTAGAAATGGGAAGCAAATGTGATCTTTTTGACGGGTTTGACGAAAGCGGAAATCCTATCACGGAGTGTTTTTATCCTTGGTGGAGAGAATGCACTGGAGACCCATTCAAATGCAAGAAACAATATTATAAGCATCTGCAGTGTACTAAAACTCAAATCAATAGAAAGAATCTTACCGCCTAGAATATTTAGAAATATGTCAAGATCTCCATATCCTAAAAATTTCGTAGAAGCCAATAATGGAATAGAATGCGCACATCCGATGGACATACCTAAAATATCGGATGATGTTATAGAAGTCAATTCTTATACCAGAATGTTTGAAAGTTGTCCGTCAATAACATTTGAAACCGTTATAGAAAGACCTGAGCCGCAAGTAATATCGGAACCTAAGAAGTTTGATGACTTCAACTGGGATGAGAACTTCTCGGAAGCTTATAATTAAACACAAAACCATGAACATAACCTGCCTAGATATAGAGACTACCGGGTTAAATAAATCAATAGACCGGATAATTCAGCTTTCTTTAAGAAATTTTGATGCCGATACGTTTGAATTGGGAGAGGGTGCCAACTGGTATATTTTGCCAAACCGGAAAACCGGCGAGTATATTATGGATCTGAACGCCGTAGCAGTGCATGGCATAACAAGATCGTTCTTGAAAGAGAACGGGCAAAGCCTGGTTGAAATATATCCCGAATGGCAAAGACTTACCAAAGATCATATTATATTGTCATATAACGGGACATCATTTGATATTCCTATGATACAGAAGGATTTCAGTCGGGAAGGTTTAGATACCGGATTTGATAAATGCAAATTCATTGATGCATTGGATATCGAGAGAAAACTCAATAAGCAAGATAACAATAAGCTATCGGAGACATATGAACGATATTTCGGACATCAATTCGAAGGAGCTCATGATGCTTCCGCCGATATCTTAGCCACTATCGATGTATATAAGAAACAGATGGAATCGGTTGAGGGCAAGCCTAATCGATCCGAAATCATAGCGGAATCTATATTAAAATCCACTAATAGCTTGTCTATATCACCGGATGGATTTGTATATATAGACAGATCCGGATATTTGAAATTCCGATGGGGCAAGCATAAGAACATGCCTGTTGTGGATGTCTGCAAGAATGATCCCGGATATATCAGGTGGCTATGGGATAATGATATAATTTGCAATATCACCAAAGAGACCATTAGAAAAGAATTTTATAAGCACGGAAAATAGGTCTACCAGTCAGGTACATTAAGATTAGGACGTGTTCTTTGAGTTACAGTCCATCCGGAAGGAATCGTATCACCCCCATATATTGCTATACTCCAGTTGCCGGATTTATTAAAAGTTCCGGAAGCGCTCACACCACTCAGCCAGTCCCCGGTCCACCCGGTGGCCGGAGTCGTATTGAAGTATGCTGTTACACGGCTTAAAGATCCGCAATCGGCAAACATACCTGTCATCATTCCTCCGCTTGTACTAGCGATATTTGTTATAATTGAGGGTGCAATAACTAGATTGATATTTTTTTCAAACATATGATAAAACGCTCTATTCGCGGGCCCATAAAAATTAAGATTGGGTGGAGTATGAAGGTCGCAATACGAAAAACAATATTCAAATGACGATACGTTTACGGCACCCATTTTATACCCATAATAACAATCATTGTCAGCAGACATAAATGGAGATGCAAATGTCAGGTTGTTGCATTTGTAAAACATTTCTTGTGCCATGTTTGGAGCCCATCCTAGACTATAATTTTTAATTATAGGATAATATGTTAATGCGCTACATGAGTTAAACATCCCAGCAAATGCACCCTCCCCAATGGAACTTGATGAAATAGTAAATCCCGGCATATATGGTGCATATTCTAATAGCGAACATCCATAAAACATATTGTAAAAACAATATGAATCAATACCTGTCATATCTAATTTTGGCGCAGTAAGAAGCATATTGACAAGTTCAAACATTGCCTTAAATTGATATGGTGCTGCCGTGTGCGACCCATTGGTCATAGAACTTATCTTTCCAAAACAAAATATTTGCAGATTTTTTACGGTACCAAATGTGAACTTGTTATATGAATTGGTGCTGCCATATGACTGATTTATATTACTCTTCCACAACACATATCCGTTAGTGGCGGTTATATCCGGATGGGCCCCCGTATTATAGTTATACCAATTGGTACCATCAATACTATATTGAACAGTCCTAGCTGTGGCGGATGTTGTAGACTGGAGACTCATTTTCCATCCGGTTAATCCATTCTCGGAATAAAACACAAGACCGTCATGGTTTATAATTTTCCATCGGTAATTTGTAGGGGCCGCCGATACTCCGGTTGTTGTCCAAGCGGCGGATGGATTTTTAACAAACACCCCACCCATTGAATTTGCTAAATCGTAGTTATATACATTATACAGCCAATTATATGTATAACTATTGCCGGGAGTAGTTGTAAATTTGGCATTTACATACTTCAACTTGGTGCATCCGGAGAACATTTCCCTGTAGCAATTACCCCTCAGTGTGAGAGCGGGAAGTTCGGGCGCTTGTTCCAGACTTGTACATCCTTTAAACATAGCATAATAACATGCGACAGCTAAATTAGTAGCATCCAATTCCGGAGGATACACAAGACTTGTGCAATTTTCAAACATACTTTGATAACAACCCGGAGCCAAAGTATTGCCGTGCCACAATACGGGAGCCTGCTTAAGATATGTACATCCATGAAACATATGTTCATAACAATATGTAGCAAGATGATTTGGTGTTTCCGTATTACTTGCATAACCCGATCTGAATCCATAAATAGAATCATCAATAGGAGGGTATACACAATCGGATCCGGCAAACATATATCTCATACTATCGTCCGCCGTTTTGGTTCCCGGGGGCATAGTGATAATACGACAACAATCCGTGCCTTTAAAATATCCGGTCTCACAACCGGACAAGTCCGATGTCGATCCTCCCCCGGCATGTCCAAATTGTAATGAGGCATTTTCAAACATATATTCGCAACATCTCGATGAATGCGTCTTAGGGAGCACTAGTGCTCCGGTTTCTAGGTTTGTATCTGTTTCACCAATGGCGGGCTTGCATCTGGGTTCCGGAGCTATTGCACAGAATATACCTGAAAACATGTGGCTATAGCAATATGTGGCCACCGGAGTTTCGTAGGGTATAAGATCAAATCGGATATTATTACGTGTGCTGCTATAATATATGCCATTACTCCATTGTGCTAGAGTTATCCGGTTTTGGGAATGATTGTCTGTTGCAAATAATGAATAGAATGTACTTGCTGTCATAGACCATCCCGTCCAGGATGCGGCATTATAGTTCCTACATAAAAGACTTCGAATATCACCCCCTAATATTACACCATACTCACTACTGACTTCAAAATTATAATATCTCATTGTTCCGGAATCTCCGATACTAAGGGTAGTTGGAGTCTGGGAGTTATTTCTGATGTACAATCTATTTCCCGAGGGCAGGTTATAAGTGAGACTACTATTGCCGGAAATTGTCCCCCAGGTAATCCAATTGTTTCCATCGGTCGATATTTCAAATGTTCTAGAATTTGACGTTATATTCACACCATGCAGTACAATGGTAGCGGAGCCTTGGTTAACGTGAGGATTATGAAAATACACCGCACACTTACCCCTCCCGGCATCTATACCTTTCCAACCAAAATCTTGAACCTCACTACTACGTCTATGATGTCTTCTGGACATTGTTTAAATAAAATATTTTTGATTAAATAATATCATCCGGGTGTTGTGAAATATAATCTTAATGTTTTTGAGGATCCGTTATATATTATCATAAGATATTTAAGTGAACTACCCAGCCGCTAAAGGCAACTGAGCTTCCCGTCTTTGAAGAGATCCTTGCATTTATCGTAAGAGATCTTCTTCCCGGGCTTTAAGTCGACGGTCCCCGCCGACTGTATAGCTTTATAGAACCCGATCATATTCTTTGCCGCATGCACGTCCCGGTCTCCGGTCTCGCCGCATTTCGGGCACACAAAGGTCCGTTGGGATAGATCCATCGCGGCATCGGTCCCACAGGACAGGCAGCGCTTCGTAGTCGGAAACCATTGGTCTAACACGAATACATTATCTTTTCTTCTCAGCTTAGCCTTGACCCTTCCGAGCACGGAATGCTGGACCGTCTTGGATAGATGCTCGTCTTCGCGCCATTCCCGGAACTGATCGTCCTGGATGACTACCGTACCGTATTCCGACAGGCGGTGCACTATCTTATTAGCGGCATCGTTTTTCTTGTTGTTTATCCTATTATATTCCTTTCTGATTTTAGAGCGGGTCCTATAGTAGTTGTTAGAGCCCTTGATCTGGCGAGCAAGCTTGGCTTGCAGTCCTTTCAGGCGCTCACTTTCTCCAACTTCTATATATATCCGCTCCCCATCGGAAGTAGTGATAGTAGTAGAACAGCCGAAATCGAGTCCTATTATCTTATTGTTTGTTATTTTATGTTCTTTATCTATGAAGCATGTAAGGGATATATAGTAGTCATATCCATCATATAAGAGATTGGCAGTGGTATAATCTATATTCTTATATCCGTCTAATTGTTTCAGTCCGCCGACCCTTATAGGCTTCTTGATCCCTTGGATCTTAATACTGTTTCCTTTTATAGAATGAGTCACGCCGTACTGCCTCAGCCGGATGCTGTTACATTCGGACTTGAATCTCAAGACACCGATCTTATTTCCGGTCTTCTTGGAAGCGGACAGACCTATTATAGATTCTCTCATCATAACGGAGATCTCATCTATAATCGAAGATTTCAGATATCGGATCTTGTATTCGACCGGGTTTCTGTTTTTATCCAGATACGTGATGGTCTTGAAGTCTTTATAGGAAGCCTTGAAGGGATCTATATCGGAAGCGATGATATAGTTATATATCCTTTTAGCTTCTATAAAGTACATTTTAAGAGCCTCTTTCTGATCACGGGAGAGCGAGCTCCGATTCACCTTGAACTTGAATGTCTTGCAGGTCATATTCCGGTGCCGGACCCGTGTAGCCTTACCGGCTTCGCTTATAGCTCTATTTTTGTCTAATCGACTCATATCTAAATAATAAGATCCGGATTAATATCGTTAATGTTTCTTGTATTTATATTAGTAGCCAATCTGTGTATCCATGCAGCTAAAGGCTACACGGTTTTACAGATTGAAATTATAATAAAGAAAGGAGAAAGATTATGCATATATGGGGTGACGAATGGTTTAAGAAGTATGGAAACCAATTATATAATGCTATAGATGTACTTGAGCATCGTATCCGGAAATGGGCAAAGTGTAGAGTATATGGGAAGGAGAAGTATGGCACTTATAGAGATGAGTACTTTGGAATGTGGGATGGAAGTATCTCTACTATCTTCTTTGGCTATAAGTTATTCCGTGGAAGTAATTGGTTCGAGAATTTTATTTGGAAACTTGATAATTACTTGATCCCTATCAAGAAGACACAATTTGGTTGGTATAGGGTTGGTTTAGCTGATTTCAATAGAGCTATTGGATTAGTAAAATTAGTGAATAAATGGCAAGCTAGAATGCTGAACAAGGCTACTCAGATCACTTGTAAAGAATTTCCGGATGTTGTAGAGGAACTTCTTATGGATGTTTGTTTCTACGAGTATATCAAACCTTGCAAGTGGGGAGATGTTGATGGAGAAGAGATCCACAATAAGTATTGGAAGACATTGTGCACTAATGAGAAAAAATAATATGGAAGAGATAATTGAAGTTCCAAAATGGGTATTAGAAAGTATCGAAGATACACTTCGTATTCAATATGATATCTATGAAAGAAAAACGGATACTTGCCAAAAAAGAAATATAAGAGAATCTCTTATTCTAGCTCATAAGCTTTTAAATGGTGATGAGATAACCGGAATGGAAAGAACCGAAAAATTATAAATATTATGAAAGTAGAAGTAAAGAAAGTTTACAATGTAGAGAAATGCTCTCAGTGCCCACATATGAGTGAGTATATTGACACATCTGTATGCGAAGACTCATTCGATGACCCGAATTATGAGTGGTATTGTGACCACCCAGAAATGCCTAGGATTCTTAGCGGGTATAGGAAAGGACACGGAAGACTAATTGATATTGGAATGAGTAAATTTCAAAAATGTGATATTATTCCAGAATGGTGTCCGGAGAAGTCAAAATCCGAACAAAAACTTGTATAGATATGACGGAGCATGAAAAACAACTTCTATTAAAAGATCTTGCTCTTGAAACATCTGAAGGAATGTATAACACTAAAACCGAATAGTCATGACAACACTACAAGAAATTCAATCAGAGGACAGTATTCGTAAAAGGAAAGTTCTCATCGGAAGATATTATAAATAAAATCATTATAACCCTAATAAAACAGTATATTGAATATGGTAACTTCAATAGTATGCATTATATCTACTTTAATAGTATGTATTATATCTACTTTAATTGTAGTTTTTATGATCTCCGGCATGATATGGGCATATTTCTCGGAGAAAAAAGCATACAACCATGGAATATGTCCTAAATGTGGTGCTAAATTGAAATGTATTGATATGGATTCTCAAGGCGGACGCTGGTATGTCTGTAGTAACAGATATAATAAAAATCATGAGTGTGATTATGATTGCTGGATATCATATGATGTAGATAACTAACCAAATTTAGATAAGAATATAAAATATGCTTAGAATCAAAGTAGATTATAGTAAAGAATGCAAGAAAACCGGAAAACACAACATTCCCGGTGAGTTTGCCATATACACAAAAGATGGCATATTCGAACCTTGGGTAGAATATGTAACATACGACGATTATTGGCTTGCCTGCGTAGACGCAAGAGAACTTAGAGAACAATACGGCAAAATTCCTAAATATTTTTAAGTTATGTTATACACTGAGAAAGAAAAAGAATTCTTAAAAGATAAATTGGAGCGATGCAAACGGCGCATCCACGAAATAGAATTAACAAATGATAGAAAATATAGAGAAGAATGGCGTCGTTTGAAAAAGCTCGAGTATTGGATTGAACATCATGTGCTTTATTTAATCAATAACTAAAAATTCATAATCATGAAAGATTTCATTATATTTCATCCTCTCAAGTGCAATGGAAAATACGAGTGTGTTCCTTACAGCTTTGCCGGAACCATAGAAGCTATATCCGATCCTAAGGAACTCATGGATTTTCTCAAAAACTCGTTTTATTCCGAAAAAGAATGCAAGATCTGGATTAAGAACCAGGAGATTTCTATAGGGAGATTAGATGATTAAGACCGACGCTTATCAAACTTGAAATCAGTTATTATACATTTTTTTTTGTCCTTAAGATTCTGGATAATAGATTATATAAATCCATAAGAGATAATATTATGAATAGGATTTATCTAGCTTCTAGTATGGCTCCGGAATATAGAGATATTATTCAAAGTGCCGCTAAGATCTTGAGAGACCTCAAATACGAAGTATATGTTCCGCTAGAGCATGCTATTCCGAATGCCTGGGACTATCCTAATAATGAATGGGGGCTGATGGTTTTCACCGAAGATGTATCCGCTATTCAGGATTCCGATTGGGTAGTCTTATTGAATTATGGGAGAAAAGGTACCTCCCTAACCGGTGGAAGCGCCTGGGAGGCCGGGTTTGCTTACGGAATAGGTAAGAGAGTTGTAGTGGTGGATATGATAAAAAACAAAAGTGAACATACCTCATTGATGATAGAAAATGGAAGATATGCTACCGTTGACGGTCTAGATGAAATGAAAATCTTTTTTGAAAATGGGGGATTAGAAGATCCCGTAAAATATAGAACTAAACACGAACAATCTTAATATGAAACCGGATCTTATTGAAAGAGATATAGAATATATCGAACTCTATATGAAGGCACTAGAAGTAGCCAAAGAGTGTCATAAGGATCAAAAAGACAAAGGTGGGCATGAATACATCGGACATCCTATCCGAGTTTCGGATAGGTGTGCGTCCGCCGGAGCCACTATCACAGGACTCTTGCATGATACTATAGAAGATTCGGATATGACACCGGAGAAGCTGATTGAACTCGGGTTTCCGGCGGATATTGTAGATGCCGTAAAATTCCTTACCCGGAGAGATGGAGAAACTTATAGCGATTACATCAAAAGAGTTGGAGAGAACAAAGTCGCCCGGGAAGTCAAGATCGCGGATCTGAAAGATAATCTAGATATTACAAGATTGCCTTATCCCATCACAAAAGATGATTTAAGTCTTCTTAATCGTTATTTAAAAGCCTTAAAATATCTTAAAACGATCGATTCTTCAAGCGATCTTCTTAGAAGAACATATAACCGATAAACATATAAGAATATGACAAGAGATTATATTAAAGAACAGATGAAAGAAATCAAGAGGATCACCGGACTTGATTTCGAGACCTTCTATCTCCGGTACACATCCGATGATAATCATATTATCTCTAACAAATGGGGTGTAATGAGCAAGTTCGAGGAATCCCTGAATGATGTCGAGAAGTCCGATAGCTGTATCGGAGATTCCCTTCCTATAGAGCTGCTGATACTCATCAACAACCGGTGTGTATATTGCTGGACTAGAAATCCGCTTTGGGATGGTGCGAATTGTCCGGAGGAGGATTCTCATGTATATACTAATGTGCCGCTAGTAGGGAAGCATTGGTTTGTAGATCCTATTGACTGGCTAGACCTGGACACCCGGAATACTCCGATGGCTCCGGCCTTCAAAAGATTCTTCAGTAAAATTTCTGGTAAGCAACATCGTTAGAATCAACGAGTTATTATAAAAGTTCCGATAAAAATCCATTATAATATATGATTATAACTAATGACAGGAGAAATTTGGTACTTCCGGAACCCGGCGATATATTTAAAACCGCAATCCAGATAGGAGAAACCCCTAAGCTAGTCCTGGTGCGGGCGGAAGAAGTAACCGATGATCCGGACAATTGTTCGGGATGTATTTTTGAAAGTATTTGTATTGAGAGCAATACAACTAATTTTGTGTGTTATGGGCCGGATAGATATGATGGTAAATCTATCAAAATGGTTCCGGTCAAACTCAAGGAAATGTCCGATTTGGAAGCTTAATATATTATAATTTCGTTTATATATCTTCATAGATATCCATAAATATTATATCAAAATTTGAAAAAGAATATGTCAAAATCCAAAGTATTAGGAGCCTATAAGAACGGTAATTATGATGTGGTCATCTTAGAAGATGGCACCAAGATCCGCCGGACCGAAGAAGAGGAATTCATTCCGGCCTTTGCGGAGAATTGTGATGTCAAGATTACGGATAAGTGTAATATTGGTTGCCCTTTCTGTTATGAAGGATGTACCTCTACCGGCAAACACGCTACTTTTGATGAGAGTCTCAACAATTTCATCAACAGCCTCCACCCGTATACGGAGCTGGCATTGAATGGCAATGATCTGGATTGTCCGGGCCTGGAAAACTTCTTGACTGTTTTGAAGATCAAAAAGGTACTTCCTAACATCACCGTGCATTCTAAACAATTGATTGACAATGTTGTCAAACTGAGAGATTGGCAAAAAAGAGGTCTTATCTACGGCATCGGCATCAGCGTTCATCCGGATTATCTATCTAAGACATTAGCCTTGATTCAAGTTAATGAATTGAAAAACTGTGTGTTTCATACCATCTCCGGAGTAACCACTCCGGAGATCTATGAATATCTGGCGGATCATCAGCAGAAGGTATTGGTTCTGGGATATAAGGATCTGGGCAGGGGAGTGAACTTCAAGACCGCTCATAATGTGGAAGTGGATGAGAACAGACAATGGCTTCGGGATAATATTAAAAATCTCTGGTCTCGGAATGCGGTGCTATCATTTGACAACCTTGCTCTGGAACAGCTAGATATCCGGTCTTTGCTTACTCCGGAAGAATGGGAAAGATTCTATATGGGAGATGACGGAAGCTTCACTTTCTATATTGATCTAGTCAAAAGAACTTTTTCTAAGAATTCACTTTGCCATGCCCGCTTCCCTATGGAAAACAAGACTATTGATGAGATGTTTCAATTCATTCGTGATTACTATAAAAAAAATTAAATTTTCACAAATATGGTTACCATTCCAGCTACATTATTTCACATTTTGTGTTTTTGTCTCGGATATACACTTGGGGGCATCATTATCACTGTGATTCAAAAAATCGGTGAATGATAGATAAATAAGAAGTTTTTTATGATTCAAAAATAAATTAGATTATGAAAGTACAAATAAGACAAGGAGTTTTTGAAACCAATAGTTCATCCATTCATACAATCGCTATCGGCAAAGGAACTAGTGAGCTCGGCATAAACACAGTCCTCCACAGTAGTGGAGCAATCGCATTCAATCTCGGTGAGTTCGGCTGGGAGGTCAAGAAGCATACCTCCATTGAAACGAGGGCTTCCTATTTGTGGACCATGGCGTGTAGCGATACAAAGGAAGACGCCGACAAGCGAGAGAAGTTTATCCGTGACACACTTGCCGGAGTTGACATCCGGTGCGTATTCGAGCCGGTTGTAGAGAAGGTATATGATTCCGGATACAAATGCTGCGAGAAAGAAGACGGGGACTACTTTTATATCGATCATTCCGACAGCTGGGACTATTTCAAAGAAAAGATCTTCTCCGACAAAGAGCTTCTGTTGGACTTCCTCTTTGGTGATTCTAATGTGATCACTTATAATGATAATGATGACTATGATACATGGCTTGCCTCGATCGATGACGGAACCGACAGAGAAGAATTTTATAAAGGAAACTAGCTATGAAAGTACAAATTAGACAAGGGGTTTTTGAGACTAATTCTTCCACACAGCACACTCTCTGCATTGTCAGGTGCGATGAGAAAAGATTCAAATCCTCGGTATTTCATGCGAGTCTTCCTAAAAAGATCGCGACCCCGACTTCGGAAGATCTTAAAAAGTATGAAGATTTCGCTTATAATATTCCACATATTGACAATCTTACATTGGAGGAAAAAGTTAATATCTTGATCATATCTTCCCTTAACTCTTATGATATCCCAGGTTTTCTCAATACTATAATGCTCTTACAAGATACTCTTAAAGAATTTGGAATCGAACTATGTGTAGATTTTCAAACATTATGCGATATATCCGAAAGCTACTGGTATCAGGACGGTATATACCGGTTAATTGATGAAAAACTTTCTAGTGAATATATCAAAGACTTTCTCTTCTCGGCGGATGTAGGATATGCTAGTTATCGTGATGAGTGTTGTCCGGAACCTGATAAGGAATATCAAGATCTTATAGACCATATGGGGGGTCTGTTAAAAAACGGTACACCCGAAAAAGATATATTAGTGTTTCACGATAGATATTAATAGTATGGAAGATCAACCGACAATTAAAAGAAAAACCTTTTTAGACTATCCTAGTTTATTAGATCAACTTAATCTGTGGAAGGAAAATGGATACAATCCATTTAATTTCTGTCAGATAGTATATGTGCCGGCGAAGGCTAGTCATATGTATGATAAATGGGAAGTTTTTTATGATTCAAAAATGGATTAGATTATGAACGAGAAAGACGAATATATTTACGTATTTATCTGTGCTGAGTCCAACTACTTCGGCCAGACATTTAAATACAGCTCTACATATGCCATCAGTAAGGATGCCAATATGGATAATGTAATAGATCACGTTACCGAGGAGATGAACAAAAATTTTGAGGAGTGTCTTGACGGGCTCAATCCGCTTCCTCGTGTAGGAATCACTTCCATGAATGAAATTTCTAAGGAACTGTACGAACGCCTTCATCAAAGGTATAAACATAACAACAATTAAAATCATATGAAAATACAAATAAGACAGGGAGTTTTTGAAACCAATTCCAGTTCCGAACACAGTGTCTCGGTAGTCCGGGAAAGCGATTGGAATGGTTGGGTATCCGGCAAGCTCGTGGCTAGAGAGAAAGGATCGACCGGATGTGAGAACTGCTGGGGCAACTTTTGGAGCGACCTGGACGAATGGGAGTTTACGGAGTTATCCCAACAGGCATCCGAAGAGAACAATAAGATTATCCGGACCTGGATAGAGAAGGAAATCTCCAATATTAACGAATGGTGTAAATCTCCGGATTACGACCAAAAAGATGATAAATTTTGGGCGGAACGTTTAAATGAGTTGTCGGCGTTGTGGGAAAATCCGGATCAGATGGATAATTATACAAAATTTATTATAGGATGCTGGATTACCTTTGAAGAATACATGGATGGACTTAGAAACGGAGAATGCTATTCTCCATTCCATCACAGTGTTCCGGGCCTAGACGTACATGTTTTTGGAATATATTTTCATTCTTAATATTATGAAGACGCAAGATTTATTAAAAGAACTAAAAGCTAAAAATATCAGAGTTCCCGAGAGTTGGGCGGTACTCCAAACCGGATCCGGAGACTTTCTAGGGTTCATACCCACATCGGAGACCGCTCTCCGGGATAAGCAAAATATGTATAAGTCCGTCGAACTTCTTGCCCATTCTCCAATCCAGGAAAAGATAAGAGCAGAACGAGAAGCTATTAAAGAATCAAGATTATCACAATTATGAAGAACTGGTGGAATAATTTAAAGATTAAATTAGGAAATTGGATTCGCAATAAAGCGGCCGGTTCTAAAATCAAACATTTCAATTCTCTTCAGGAAATGGATGTCTGGATAGATAAATATGGTCCGACATTAGTGCATTTCGGTATCCTGCGTAGCGATATGCTCTCACCCCTTATTCTATCTTGTATTATAACCCCGGAAACAGCCAATGAAACTTTAGCTAGCTACCCGGTGGATGATAACCTACGAGATATGCTCAACAAATTGAAACTTTACTATGGAAAATGGTGTAGAGACGGTGCTGGCTCTAATGATTTAGAAGGAGCCCTAGTGGGAGTGGAAGTTACTCAAGAAGATTACTATTGGGTTCTAGATGATGGTCATCAAAAACACTTTGTCACCGGAATATCTCCTTTACAAGTTTGTGAATATATTAGAGATAATATTAAAAGATATAGCTATATCTGATAAAAAACACATATAGAACAACTATATAAATAAAAAAGAAATATGAGGACCATAACGGAATATTTAATAGATTTACTTCGGAGCACTCGCCTGTATGAGATGGCTAGATCCCAACAGGAATGTGAAGATAGGGTATCTTCTCAAACTAAAAATATTTTAGAAAATCTGGTTCTTATAATATATTTCGGCATATCCGATTTTCATACAACCAACATAAATCATTGGAAAGAAGAGTTGATTATATCCATTCTCAATGCGGCGGATTTCAGACCTAAAAAAGACAATTCCATCTCTCGCCGTACCCGAATAGTAGAGAGGATATTCAAAAAAGATGATATGTGGGATTATGATCAGATATATTCTAAAATCCAAAAAAAATTCTATGATGAAAAGGAAACTTGCTGGCCTGAAAATAAAGAATCTCAACAATATATCGATCAAGCTATTCTGGGAGCCATATCTTGCATGGACGATATTATGGATCTTATTGTAAAAAATGATCTTATATCTATAAAAGAATGGATTAAAAAATTATAAAGAAATATGAAAATACAAATCAGACAATCAACTTTTGAAACCAACTCCAGTTCCGTACATACGCTGGTACTGCCTAAAGGCGGTTGTGAGCAGGTATTGAAACCGGATGAACATGGTGTGGTCAGGGTCGGGTGTGATGACTTTTCGGATTGTGGTGTTGTGTATGGCTTATACGAAAAACTCTCCTATCTATGTTCTTTCATCGCACTGGATCATCCCGGTGATATTCATGTGATAGGACAATTTGGTGGGTGTATGTCAAATGAAGACAACTGGAATTTAGAAAACATTCTGGAAGCTATTCAGAGAAGATATCCGGATGTTCTTAAATTAGTGGCAACTCATTGTTATGGAGCGGAATTTGATCATCAGACTCATCCTTGCAATTCTTCTTGTATTATAGATCTCCAGGATATTGACCAGATTGAAACATTCTTATTTAATGATGATATCAAAATAAACATGGGGAGAGACTAATATGAAAAAAGAGACATTTATTAAGATAATGAAAGAGTGTATCAAGCACACCGAAGGAGCAGAACGTATGGGTGATGCCATGAAGGAATTGATATCCACCAGAAGCACTCTAAAAGACTTTATGGATGGCTTCGATACTATCTTTTATGATGACCAAATGGTAGAGAATATCATCCGGTCATTGGAGGAAGATCTGAATGACCAGTCCGAATTGCTGGTAATTTGGTTTTATGAATACCGTATTATGAGAACAAGCTGCTTAGAAGTCATGAAAGTAACTATCATGGAAGAACATGCATCTATAACCTATAATGTAGGCACAGATCCGGAGGATGATGAAAATAACCTGAGTACTTTATACGATGCTATTACAAGAAATAATCAATATGGAAAAGAGATCTAAAGTCATCTTATGTATATGGAATATCCTGTTGATAGTAACCATTCCATTGTGCTTATCGTGTTCTAGGCAGAATAATACATTGAATTCCACCGGAATAAAAGATACCACACTATTAGAATACAACTACGGCGAATATAATATACACACAACATGGGAACAGGTAGATGAAATTCTTAAATTCGAATATTCCGGACACCAATATATACAATTTAATAATCACCAGACTCATGCGATATCTATAAGTATAGTCCATGATCCGAATTGCCCATGTCACTAAATTAATCAATAAATATGAAAGTACAAATCAGACACGGCGTTTTTGAGACAAACAGTTCTTCTACTCATTCGCTGAGCATCATCTCCAAAGAGCAATCTGATCTTTTGGACAAAGGAGAACTTTATATCGACGGTTACAGCCTTGAGACAGTCACAAAAGAAGAAGTAGACAGACGATGGGAGGAATATCAGAAAGAAAACCACTCTTATCCTCATCATAACAAAGAAGAATTCCGCAAGAGGTATCTGTGTGCATTGACTATGGATGAATTCGAAGAATTCTGTGAGGACAATTATTATGAGACTCTATGGAAAACTTCTCCCGACAACAAATGGATAGCTGTATCTCTTTGGGGTGATAGAGATTAAACAAATTACAGATATTATGAGTGATTACGTAAGAATCAAGGCGGTGATGTATCCGATTGATGAAGTTCTCTCTAATAGATTGGACAATGAACTTGAAGAGCCGTTTTTCATCGAAGTGTTTGATGATGGTAAAAACATAAACCATTATCTGTGCTACGAATTATATCACACTTACGGTGAAGAGTCCGGTGATTTTGGGAGAAGCAGAGTCTTGAGCGAAACAGAACGGGGGAAATACAGTGGGTTGTTTTCCGACTACCTGAATGATATAGACACAAAACTATTCAAGTACGTAGACTATTGTTACTACAACTGTTGTGAGTGTATAGACTATTATCTTGGCAGTTTTGATGATTTTTACAATGAAATTTAACAAGTGAAAAACAAGAATATGAAAGTACAAGTCAGGCAAGGAGTTTTTGAGACTAACTCCAGTTCAACACACGTCCTGAGCGTAATTACAAAAAGCGTTTGGAATGAATTCAAAAATTCCGAAGATATCTTTATAGACTGGTGGGATACTAGAACATTCATTTCAAGAAAGAAACTTTGGAAGGAATTTGAAAAATTCTGCAAGGAAGATGATCGGGAACCCACCGAAGATGATTTCGATGAATGGCTTCAAGATAATGGGTTTTTTAATTACGACCAATTCTCCGACGAATATGAAATTCTCACGGAAGAAGTTCCGGATTCTTCATATATTGCCATTTCTATTTACGGATACGAATAATATGGATATCATCAAATCTTTTGAAAGTGCTTTTAATAAAAAGAAATCAAAAGGATGGGATAAGATATATGTCTTAGTAGATGTCCATGATACAATCTTTAAGGGGAATTATGGAATCGGTGAAGAAAAATTTGAATGGCTTCCGGGAGCCGAGAATGCTCTTCGGAAGCTTTCTTCTAGAAAAGATATATGCCTGATTCTATGGTCCGCAACTCATAAGGACAGGCTTTCAAAATATTGGTTTAAATTATTTTCTCATGATATAGTTTTTCGTTACATTAATTCAAATCCGGAAGTACAAGATACGGATTTATATTGTAGCGATAAGATATATTTTAATATTGGTATAGATGATAGATTTGGATTTGAACCGGAGAAAGATTGGGATAAGATATCCTATTTTTTAGAAAACGTTTAAGAATTATGAAAATCGAAAGACATATTGATTGGGGTACCGCGTATCCGATTATTAATTGGAAGGGATATGACTGGCAGATGGATGCAGAAGGGCATCGAAAAATCCATCCGGCAAATCCCAATGAATATTACGATAATACAGCTGTCCGGAAAGACGGCGGCGATGTAGTTCTCATAGTCAAAGAAAATCCGGCCGAGGTGGCGCACTGGGATGGCAAGACATACGAATCACAATTCGGGCGCGGAATGATCCGTAGTGTAAATACATTCTCATATGGTACATATACATTAAAATGTATGCTGCCAAAAGGCAAATACATTAAGCCCGCGTTTTGGTTAAGTAGTGCCGATAGCTGGCCTCCGGAGATAGATATATTTGAGGGTTATGCCGGATGTCTGGGAGGATATAATCAGATACCCAAGCGCAAAATAGAAACTAACTGCCATTTTCATGAATATGATGATGAAATGATAAAGGTAATCAAAGAACATGAGCAGTGTGGGGCTAAGGGCTGTTCTTGGGGATCCGTGCCTAATCCTTTTGGTATTAATGAATTCAAGCTGATATGGAATCCCGATCGGATAGTTATATATTATAACAACAAGCGAGTCCGGTCTTTTACGGATTGGGAATGGCCGGATTTGTTCATTGATCTGGAAGAACATCCGAACATGCACGTTATCATTAATAATGGCATCCGGACGGAATATCTGGATAATTATCGCGGGTTTATCAATAATCCGGCATTCTGCCCTAAATTCAGATTGATGGATTTTACGTACGAACCATTGAAAACCAAATAATCCCGGATCGTCCCTGAAAAATCCAAACCTTCCGGTTATGAAAAAGACCTCCGATGAGGTCTTTTTTTTGTCTTAAAAAATGCGGAAAACGGATTATATATGATCATAGGACATATGTATTATGGAAGATAATAATATTAAGATTTTAAATGCGATCGCTTCTGCCTGCCGGAGACTGAATTCCACTAATTCCTCTAAAGAAAAACAGGATCTTCTGAGTCTGATAATGAACGAACCGGATTTTGAAATTTTAACAAAGGCTTTAGTATACACATATTCTCCATATATAACTTTCGGAGTCACTAGCGACAGCATTAAAAAGTGGATGACCGGTAGTGATGATACCGGAGATCTTTTTGCCACCGAGATGCCTATTTGGGATCTCCTGGAGAGCTTGGCGGTACGGGAGCTGACTGGACACGATGCTCTCCGGACTATTGCTAACACCATATGCTGGCTTCCCGGAGATCTGAAAGAAGTATTCTATAATATTGTCGATAAGAATCTGAAGATCCGAATGGATGCCAAATCTATCAACAAGGTCATTCCGGATCTGATTCCGGTCTTTGAGGTGAGTCTCTGTAATGTATATGATGACAAAAAGAGCAAGGTGGACTTCAAAAAAGATAACTGGTTGGCTTCTAGGAAGTTAGATGGTTGCAGATGTATTGTCCGGATAGACGAGCACGGCCATGCCCAAGCTTTTTCCAGGCAAGGCAAGGAGTTCAAGACACTGGACAATCTTCTGAAAGAATTAGAGCAATATCCGGAATTGAGAGGAATGGTTCTGGATGGAGAATGCTGCATTGTGGACGGAAATGGAGACGAGGACTTCAAGAGCATCATGAAGGAGATCACCCGCAAAGACCATACCATCGCGCGGCCTATGTATCAGATGTTTGATATGATGACCTGCGAGGAGTTCGATAAGAGAACCACTAAAAGAAGATTCTCGGAGAGATTTGACACACTAGTGGATTTTTATTACGGGAAAAATAGAGAATTCCAATATTGCAAGACTACTCCGCAAGTGCTTGTTTCCGATCAAAATATGTTCGAGGAGCTCTACAAGGAAGCTCAAGCCAGAAGCTGGGAAGGTCTGGTGCTCCGCAAGGATGATTGTACTATCTGCAAGAGATCGGATTCTATGCTGAAGGTCAAGGGTTTCCGGGATGCCGAATATATAGTGGAAGGTCTGGATATCGGACCATTCCGGGTAATTGCTTCCGGACTTGAAACAGAAGAAGATGTTATGACCCGGGCTTTCATCACCCACAAAGGCAACCGGGTGGCTGTGGGCAGCGGCTGGTCACTAGAACAGAGAAGATATTATAAAGAACATCCGGAGGAACTGATTGGCAAGACTATCACGGTCCAATACTTTGAAGAGACCACCGACAAAGACGGCAATCTCTCACTAAGATTCCCCGTATGTAAATGTATCTATGAAAACGGAAGAGATCTATAAAAATAAATTAAAAAAAAATATGAAAAACATTGAAGATTGGAAATACAAGAACACTCCACTTGAAAGTGTTGTTGATGACTATGGGTTTGTTACCGATGTGGAATTTGCTAAATATCTTATCAGTTGCTGCTATGCCGGGGAAGCTCGCCATAGACCCGTAGTCCAGGAATGGATTGAGGAATGTAATAGAAGATTAGAACCCGGATATGAGGATGATGATTTTTCTATGATCAACGAATCTTCCGGCAGATTGAGCTTGGGAGGACCGGACGGATTATCCGGCATTACATTTCAGTTACTAGAAAAAAGATTGAAAGATGACTGTCCGGAGGGAAATGAAGATGTATGGGATCTTGGTTTTGAATCCAATATGACATATGATAGAATATGTGTAGTTCTAATTGGCGGCAAGCCAAGGGCTTTTATCTCACACGAATCCGATTAGTATAATACTTACCTATTATCAAAATCGCTTATATACAATCTATATACGATCATGACTAGAATAAATGTCAATATACCGGTAAAGAAGCTTACGGATGAACATCTGCTGGCCGAGCATCGAGAGATTGCTAATCTCCCATATTTCTTATCCGTATCTTTAAGGTCTAATAAACCATTGGAGATTCCGGAAAAATTCACCTTGGGTACCGGACATGTCAAGTTTTTTATGAATAAAATGAGATTTGTCCTGGATCGTTATAAGGCTCTCCATCTGGAATGTTTAGATCGGGGTTTCAATGTCCGATATAAAGGATATAAATGGGATTCGGTACCGGATGAATATATGGGAAGGTATTTTCCGAAGCCGGAAGATCGGAGGATAATCATAGATCGAGTCCGGGAGAGACTAGAAAAGTCACCGAAATCATTCTTTCATTATCGCGGAAAGAGAATAAGCAAAGAACAAGTTATAGAATTATTAGAATCATGATAGACATCCAAACAGCATGCGATCGGCTGAATGAGGCCATATCGGAGAAAAACGAAGGATTCTTAGATGTGGTCAACTTAATCATGAATCAAATCTATCAAGAAGGCGGTAGGTTGTACTGGGATAGAAATATTTTCATAGATCATAATGGAGACGAAGAAAAGATGAAGGATCTGGTCCGGTACTCCGATAAAGTATTATTCAAACCCACATATGATCAAGAAGAACACCCGGGAGTGACTGTATGGTATAAACATTCTAATAAATACTATCGAGATTAAGATTTTTCAAGATTATATTTTTTTCAAGATTATATTTTTAAGACCTCCTTCGGGAGGTCTTTTTTATAGTTATTTCGCGCATAAACATAGCAAATTCAAGAGATCGTATCTTAGATGACTAGTTATATCACTCAAGGCACGATCGCTTGTTATATCGCGGATATGAAGGTTTATAAATATCTTAATTATATCCGGAATTGATTATATATAGACATAAATAATTTATACAATGAGAGATCTGAATAATTTTCCCATGTTCCCAAAATCTAAACGAGGCACGTTCCGGTACTGGTTCTGGCACTGGAGAGCCTTCAACAGGGTAGCCAAAGATCTGGGCATATGGAAGTTCAAATATATCTTCCATGATCTGGAAAAGCCTTTCCTGAAGTTATTCCTGCCGTACAAGATCGTGCAAAAAATCCACCGCTCTCATAATAAACATCATCTGGAATATCCGGGCCAAAAAGACTGGGAAGCCCTGTATATAGATTGGGAATGCAGCCAATATACCAAAGAGGCATGTCCTAGAAACGCTATCGATGAAGCTGAATTGCTGTATCTCAATGACGGAATGGATAAGGAAGATTATATAGATTTTATGATTACCGCATTAAAAATCAGATCCCAACATGAAAAACAATAAGATACTCTTTTTAGATATGGACAACACTATTGCCGATCTTTGCGGATATCCGGATTGGGTGGGTATCCTGAGAGGTCATGTAGGAGATCCATATCACGAATGCAATCCACAGGATCCAGATGAGGTATATAATATGTTTCGAAACCTCAAGTCATTGGTATCTCAAGAATATCTATTAGGGTATTGTGGGGCTATGGCCGAACAAATCATAGTTTTTACTATGACTCCCTGGGGAGCCACACCGGAAGCTATCAAAGCGTGTGTAGATGCCAAGAATGACTGGCTGGATTTACATTTTCCCCTTTTGAAAAACCGGATTATGACCGAATACGGGCATATCAAGGATGCAAATGCTATTATGAAAGCACACTGGCTGGATCTGCCGGACATAAGTGAACATCGGATCCTTCCGGATAGAGGAGATATATTAATAGATGATTCTGAGACCTTGAGAAATAACTGGCTCTGGGGTCCGGCAATTGCTCCACCTTGGATAAATTGAATATGTGAAAAATTTTAAAAATATGAGTGATTTTCAAAAAGAAATTACAACAGATTATATGGATAGCGTATTAGTAATATATCATAAAGAAGACAATGACGGCGCGTGTTCCGCCGGAATTATCAAAGCATTTCTGGAAAGATATTCTAAGGTCAGTCATATCCGGTTTTTAGGAGTGACTTATGCGGATCTCGCTAATATATGGGCTGCCGATGGTATTCCCGATATGGCGGAATGGCGAGAATTGTATGATACCATATTCATGGTAGACATCTCATTCAATGATCCTCTGGCTATGGATCAATTATATACCTGGTATGGGGATTCTTTTATCTGGTGTGATCATCATAAACCGGCTATAGAAGTTTCAAAAGAATATAATTATGGAGGAACTCCCGGAATCCGTCGCACGGATCAATCCGCTCTGATGAATGTCTGGGATTTTATGGTGAGTATGTTCGAACCATTCACTACCGATAGAAATGGCTTCCATAAGAAAATCAAAACACCTATAGAATTGAAAATACTTTCTGATTATGATTCTTGGGCATGGTCTAGAAAAGATACTTATAAGAATTCCGGTATGAAAGAAACTATGTTTAACATCAATACCGGTATAACGGATATCTCTAATTTAGATCCCCAATGGTTCGCCGATTGGGTGGGACTCTGGCTGGATGGAAAGTATACAAATTATTCTCATTTTGCAAATGACGCCAGGATTCAAGGGGAACGCATTCGAGCATTGGATAGCAAGCGTATCGGGAAAGCTGTAGAAGAACACGGGGATATGAATTGGATACTTGCTGGATCTAGAAAATGCTGTATGATTTTCACTACCGAACATATGAACTCACAAGCTTTTGATAATATTTCCGATCCGGAAATCCGAAACGGGGCTACTCTTAAATATAACTCCTCCAATGATTGTTGGACTATGTCTCTGTATAATCTCAATAATGATGATGAATTTGATTGTGGAGTATATCTGAAAGAACATTATGGTGGTGGCGGACATAAAGGAGCGGCGGGATGCACGATTTCTAATGAACAAGTATCAAATTTAATGTTAACCAAACGTATATAATTATGAAAAAAATCAAATGGTTCTTGATTTTATGGATTTCGGTATTATTGTGTTCTTGTCAACATTATATAATTGACAAACCCGGGATTGTTAAGAATGTCGAAATGCTTGAACGTGATAAATGGAAATATGAGGTAACGATATCCGGACAGGATATAAGTACCCGTAGAGGTCGGTATCACTTTTATACTAATCAATTATATCAGGTAGGAGATACAGTATATATTGGGAAAATTTATAATCAAATAAAAGATACAATACAATGAAAATTCAAATCAGAAAATCCGTTTTTGAAACTAATTCTTCCACATGTCATACTCTGGTTGTCCCTAAGCATGATATGATATGGCCGGAAGAGCCTATCGAGCGATGGGACATCCATAGCTGGGATGAGGAATATACCTTCGGTAGAGGATTGTTGAACATGCTAAATACTATAGGGGATAAAATAGCATATGCATTTATGCTTATTTGTTATGATAATATTCATAAGACCCGGTCGAAGGAATCCGGTGGAGAGGGGCTGGAAATCAAGGATATTTTACCGGAGGTTGATAAATGGAAAAATATGATCGAGGGATGGATTGACGAATGCGGCGGCACGCCGGATTCAATCAAGCTGGCTAAGATGTTGCTGAAATGGCTTAAAGATATGATGTTTTACGACAAGTCTGATATATCCGAATTTGGCGGATATGCCTGGATAGAGCACCCGGAAGAAATGATGGGTTTTGTAGATGCCATCAAAAAAGATCCGGAGCTTTTAAAAAAGTTCATATTTGATCCGGAAGCATATGCAACGGTATGCGGAGACGAATATAGGGGAGCTTATCTGAAGAAGATAGGATTTGAATATGATTATGATGATGATGGGTGGTATCGTAAAAAAGAAGAGCTTGAAACCGATTATTATGTATTCTGATACCTATGACAAAAGGCCCTTCGGGGTCTTTTTTTTTGCCTTAATATTCTTTCAAATGGATTATATATTAACATAATGATTTAGAATATGAAAGTCTATAAAACAAATGTCACCGGATGGAATCCTTCGGAAGAATTTCTGAAAGTTCTGAGAGAACTCGGATTCCGATCTGGTGCTCCATCCATCCCACGGGGATCGGATACCGGGAGCTTCTGGCTGTTTGGTGAGGACGTCAATAAGATGAAAGAGATGATGACAAAGAAGCTTACCGTATGTATTGAGTCCGCTAACCGAAAATATCTTGTCACCGGCACGAAAAACGACAAAGCATTATATTGCGAGTTCATGGTAGTATCAAAATAATTTTCAATTATGACTGAACAAGAAAAACAACTGCTGTTGAAAGACCTTTGTGCAAGGTTGCCGTATAAAGTAAAGGGGATGGTGGAAACCACAGACGGCAACGGAAAAGAGATTAAAGATGAAGGGGTGCTTAATAGCGTCTTCATCAATGAGTATGGCAAGGCATATATCTGTATTGAGGGTATGGAGTATGAACTTGACGATTTCAAACCTTACCTCCGCCCGATGAGTGATATGACGGAGGATGAAAAGGGTCAATATAATATTATAAAATGTTCCATTTGTCCTGATGATGCTGATGATTACGCAGGATTTGTTGATTGGCTCAACGAACACCATCTCGACTACCGTGAATTGATACCGATGGGATTGGCATTGGAAGCACCTGAAGGGATGTATAGTTAAACCTATTACATTTAAAGAAATGAGAAATTTAATCGTATTAATAGATGAAATGTTGGCGGAAATACCGTCAAAAGAAAAACATCTTATTGAGTCGCTGAAAGAAAAACAGGAATATCAAGCGGAAACATTTATTCATGTTGTATAAATAGAACAATAATTACAAGAGCAGGAAACAAATCAAAAATAACAACTGCTGGAGGATTTGTATGGAAATTCAAAGAAATATAAATAAGGCAAAAGCGCGTGAATTAGCAAATCGCACAGAATGCAATGGGATGGTTTGCTGGCAATGTAAAGAGTATGCTGCATTAGAAACGGCTGAATGGAAAGAACAGCAGATGATTGAAAAGGCGTGCGAGTGGCTGGAAGATATGGCTTGTTACTATGCGCATTGGGAATATAACGGAGACACTTACGAAAAAGAGATTGTTTTTGACACCCAAAAATTTATCGAAGATTTCCAAAAAGCAATGGAAGGAGGCGAGGAATGATGCCTGTCCCAAAAAACGAATTGCAAAAGCAATTTGAATATGAAAAATCGCTGTTAGAAAAATATGGTCATGTTTCTTCTTTAACTTTTGAAGAATGGTTAAAAATAAAAGAAACTGCGGAACATGCGTCTGAAAATAACAAATTGCAATTTTCTCCACTATGACCATAGAGGAAATTAAAGAACATATTAAATTAACAAAAAAAAACAATGACAAGAGAAGATGAAATAACAAATTCTGCTAAAGAGCACGAAAAGCAAACATTTTTCTGTGATTTAGTCAAATCAGCTTCGTCAAAAGGGGTAAACAGTGCTTATGGTCTAGGTTTTATTGAAGGGGCTAAATGGGCCGACGAACACCCGCACAAACCGACAATAGAAGAAATATTGAAAGAACTGCGTGCGCATAGAGAATATACTGAACGCTTTTATAATTTAATGGGGCAAATCCCCCCTATAGAACAACTTGCAGTATTGCAAATGGAAGAAGGCGGGAAGCAAGCCGTTGACAAGGCTGTAAACTGGCTTTCATTGAACGCTGAATCATATGGCGACTTTAATCCAGGGAAATTGAACGATTTGGTAGTCGCTTTCAGAAAAGCGATGGAGGAATAGTATGGACATTGTCGTTGAATATAAAACACCAGAAATGGCTACACGATGAAAGGTATAGACAATACGATGATGACAACCTTACGGATGATGACAAAATACGTTTGTTTAACTTTTACAATTTTTCGGGAACACCCCAAACAGAAGAACATAAAAACACACTAAAAAAACTGTTAAATTATGTTGAAAAAGATACTTGAAACAATAGTCACAAAACTATTCAATTTGACACTGTTTGACGATGAAATTCCGTTTAAGCCAAGGTATCACAAAATCAAAAAACATTGAATTATGACACAAGAAGAAAAAGAACTTTTATTAAAAGACCTTTGCGCGAGGTTGCCATATAAGGTTAGATGCAAATGCGTGAGCGGTTTGGGCGGTGGTGAAACCGAAAAGGGTGTGCTAAAATATGTTGGCAACTGCTCTGGTGTCATCAGCAACTACTATGAAGGCGTGCCACTTCATTCGGGATTCGTGAACAATGTGTTCTATCCGATTGAAAATATAA
>Ga0310697_10000084_pt1 | contig 127629 bp, 185 predicted proteins | sample 172DNAGHGlowgp2_FD_203883 | JGI IMG/M metagenome (GOLD analysis project Ga0310697, IMG submission 203883) | Sheep rumen microbial communities from Palmerston North, Manawatu-Wanganui, New Zealand - 1728 DNA GHGlow gp2 (v2) (version 2) | ecosystem: Host-associated > Mammals > Digestive system...
ACGAGTATGAGCGAACGATACTGATGCGTGTGAACTCGGTCAATAACCATATCGACGGATATAGCTGGAGCACGCACTGCAAAATATGTGGCCGGTTAGGAGAAAATAACGTTTTTGACGACGATGATTTCCGCAAACCGGAGTGGCAGGGAAAAGCTCGCTGGTGGTCTGCGGATATGTACCTTCCGTTCAAAGAAATACAGAAAAAGTATCCGGATGTTCCGGTATATCGTATGGACCCGCACGACTGGAAAATGGGGATACGAGTCAGATGAAGATAATGTATGACAAAGACGGGAATCTGATTGGTTACTTCTTGGAGCCGCTTTCTGAAGAGGAAATAGAACAACTTTTGAATGGTAAGTGGAAATTTGGACTGCGGTACCGCTTGAGACGCTTTTTCGCTGCGGTACAGAAAGGGGTGCGTTCGGCGAAACAGAATGTACATTAAAAGAAGAGAAGAGAAACTGTTGGAGACGACCCTGATTGCTTCCATAAACCGCAATGTATCGCGAAGATCCGAATGACTTCCGGAAGGAGATTCGTTTATTATGAGCCGCATGAGCTCACCGAAAAAATATCTCTGCGGGAAATGCGCTTCTTATGATTCTATGCACGGCCTCTGTCTGTGCTCGGACAGCAGTGCGTTTCGAAGCACGGTCAACAACTATAAAATAGCCGGATGCGGATGTTTCGAAAAGAAGAAAGGGAAAGCCAAACAGGAAGAAATAATAGGCACGGTAAAAACAGGACCATGTATCTGCAAAAACTGTGGCGCGTATATCCCAACCGGTAAGAGTGCGTGCATAGCGTGCGGGATGCCCATTGGAACAGAAAACAGACAGAAACCGCATAGCAATACCGGCGGAAACGGTTTTGCGCCTCCCGTAACAAGGGAGCCGCCTCCGGCACCAGATTTGCCAAAGCGGAACGCAGAAAATGTGCTTGACATCGACCTTGACGCTCTTCAAAAAGGACGGACCGTTGTACGAATAAAGCGACACGGGGAGATAAAGAATTATCTCGCCTATCCTACGACAACGAGCTTAGATTTTTATATCTATCCATACACAAGGTGCAGTGATATTAGGCTCGTTTTAGAGCTTCGAGCTCTTGATGTTATAGAAGGAGAGTGATAGCGCATCGAAACAACAATGAATAAGGAAAAGATTCTGGAGACAGCCATGCGTGCTGCCCTTCATCGAAAAGACTACTACGCAAGCGTACAGAGCGAATGCGGAGATTCTTACTACGCGAAGAAATATCGAGAAGCTTGTCAGGAGTGCGTCGAAGCCTGTGAAAGGTTGTTCATGCACTACACTGCTGGCAATAAATGAAAAAGGAGAATAAAAAATGGCAAAGCTGAAACTCTCTGCACCGTGGATCATCTTTTACCGCGAGATCGAAGCAATGTTTCAAGGAGACCCGGAAGTCCGCGTCGTCTTCGACGAAGACAACCTGACAGTCAAGCTTTACGTGGATGATGGGGAAAAGGCCCTTGCACTTGACACCCTCCTGCCGCCTGCCAAAAAGTTTGGCAGGACTACGCTGAAAATCAACGTTATCCCCGCAAACGACCATTTCGTCGACGTGAAAGGAAACATGTTCGAAGCGGCTCTTGAAGGGAACACCGCCCTGTCGTTCATCAGAACGATTTCCGGGATCATGTCGAACCCGATCACATACGTCGTTTTCAAGAAGGCGGTTGTCCAGTATTACACCGACGACCTCGGTGACTACTTCGGTATTCATTCCACGCTTTTCCAAGACGTCGCAAAGGATGTTTTCGGCGACCCGGACGGCGTGTTCTTCTGCACCGATACGGCAGACAACAATCTGTTCAACGGAGAAAGAATCGGAGCACCGCTGGGCGAGTGGCCCTGATTTTGAATCGCGATTACTCCTTTGGAGATGAAGTTCATGATTACAAAGGTAATAGACGGACACACTGTGTCAATCGACTGGAAAGAAGATGCTGAGCGCTATTACGTATACGTCGACTCAAAATACGCAGGAAGCGCAGACACGACCAAGGAAGCTACGCTTCTTGCTACCGACCACATTGAAATTGAGAACGACAGCAGGCATGTTCTGAAGGTGATGCTGGACGAAGGAGCCTATGAGCCGGTCCGCGCACATCCGACAGACGCCGGACTGGACTTCAAATCGACAAGAAACTTCTGGCTGCATCCAGGTCACCAAGAGTTTGTCGATACAGGAGTCCACTGTGAGATCCCGGTTGGTTATGTCGGTCTTTTAGCGTCAAAAAGCGGTCTGATGAAGGATGGAATCACGACCAGAGGAGTAGTAGATTCCGATTACAGGGGCAGCATTGGTGTCGTGATGTATAACCACGGCAAAGAGGGAATCATGATTGAAGCAGGCCAGAAAATCACGCAGATGGTGATTCTGCCGTGCATCACTCCGGCTGTGCAGATTGTGAATGAGCTCAGTGAGACCGAAAGAGGCGACGGAGGCTTCGGCAGCACAGGAAAATGACCAACTGTATCAACTGCGGTGCTCCGCTTTCAGGAGACAAATGTGAATACTGCGGTACAGTCTACGTTGAACGCGCTTCCTACAGAGAAAATTCAGGGTTCCGTGCAAACGGCACTCTGAACGTGGCGGGAAAAACGTTTACCGATGAACAGGGACGCTCGTTACGAACACAACCGCTGGACCCAATGATTGCAAAGGTTGTGGAATGGGATCTTGATTCTCTCCGAAAAGAACTGGAGATGCTTGATTTCGATGATGACGAAGACGTTTCTACAAGTGCCGGGAGAGATATCAGTGGAAGAATGATTCGCCATCGTATCACAAAAAGACGGTGATAGAGGTATCTAATGCAAGAAAACAAAGAGTTCATATTAACTATCCTTGGTGAGAAGTGGACTTTGAAGTTTGTCCATGAGCAGGACGATAAGTACCTGAAAAATGCTGATGGATATACGGACAAGACCACACGAAAGATTGTCGTGTTGGGCTATCCGCCAGAAGACTCAGAACTGGAAGACTGGGAATCTTATCTCAAGAAATGTATACGTCATGAGATTATCCATGCGTATCTGTTTGAATCCGGCCTTGCCGAGAACTTCCATCATCAGGAGTTTGGACACGATGAGACGATGATTGATTTTATCGCAATCCAGTTCCCAAAGATCCTGCAAACTTTTGAAGACGCTGAGGCCCTTTGAGAGCCTACATTATTATAATTATCAGGAGGAACAGAACATGTTCGCTATCGTATTGTCGGTTGCCCTTATCATTGCAGGAATTGTCCTGTGCTTTGTTGTTCCTGCTATGAAGTACGGCGATAAGAAATTCACGCCGTGGCCTCTCCTTGCAGCCATTATCATTTCAGCAGTGCTCTTGACACTGAGCTGCATTGCGATTGTGCCGACCGGATATACTGGAATTTTGACGACCTTTGGCCGCGTAGAAGACAGGACGATCAGTTCCGGCTTCAACTTTATTGCGCCGTGGCAGCAGATTGTGAAAATGGATAACCGGACGCAGAAAGTGCAGTTATCCACGTCCGCATTTTCGAGCGATATCCAGCAGGTAGACGTGGCTATGTCCGTAAACTACTGCATTGATCAGGAGACGGCGCAGGAGCTTTACAGGACGGTTGGTACCAATTACTACGACAATGTGATGTTCCCGCGTATTCAGGAAAACACGAAGGCTGTTTTTGCTGCGTACTCCGCTGAAAACCTGATTGCCAAGCGAGACAGCCTGTCGGACCAGATTGCAGAAGCGATGTCCAAGGATCTCAAACGATACGGCATTACAATCGTCTCCATTGCCATTGAGGACATCGACTTCACGGACGCTTTCACGAATGCCGTGGAAGCAAAGCAGGTTGCGGCTCAGAACAAACTGACTGCCCAGACTGAGCAGGAACAGAAAACGATGGAAGAGCGTGCTACGGCTGAGCGGGCAAAAATTGCGGCCCAAGCCGACGCCGATAAGGCGATCATCTCGGCCAATGCCGACCTCGAAGTTGTGAAGGTACAGGCGGAAGCCGCACTTTATGCGGGCGAGAAGGAAGCGGAAATGAACAAGCGCATTTCCGAGTCCCTGACCGGCGAACTGACGGACTACTACTGGATTAAGCAGTGGGATGGAAAACTCCCGACCACAGTTCTGAGTGATAACGGGAACTACATGCTGTCACTGAATACAGAAGATTCCGCAAAGGATTCTGAATAAACACAGGAGGTACAAAATGAGCAACACATCCATGATTCCGGCAGCGTCCGAGGCAAAGCCCCTGGCACAGCTCAAACCACGCCCAATGCCGACAATGAAGACCATCGTCCGGCAGATCTCCGACATAAACGGCCACATCATGCGCAATTTGCTCCATCCCAGCAAGGTCCTGAAGGTGGGCCGCGTGACCGTCGTCTTCTGGAGCGACGGGAGCTCCACAGCGGTCAAGTGCGGTGAGAGCGAGATCCCTGACGATTACGTCGCCTTCTGCGCCGCTCTCGGTAAGAAGGTCTTCGGCAGCAACACCGCGCTGAAGCGTGCCTTCATGGACGCGCCGCACGAGACCAGAGAACCCTGACAATGACATATAAAGAAAAGCAATGAGCAAAGATTGCGTGGTGTGCGGGACTTGCGACTACTGCGTGCCGATTGCAGGAACAGAGAAAGACGGACGACCGCCATTTCATATCTGCTTGAACAAAAAGTCTCCGTTCGGTTCCTACATCGTCCCGTTTTTAGGCGATGCGTGTGCGAAGTACACCAGAAATGGGGCGTGCCAGACATGTGAGAAAAAAGATACTGGCTGCATGGACGAACGCAAAGCGTGTATCCACCCTCAGGGGTTTGTTTCTTTGAACGAGATCGACTATGACAAACCGGAAAAGAAGACCGTTGTTTTCGACTTTGATGGCGTGATCCATAGCTACCAGCACCCGTACACAACAGAATGGGACATCCCGGACCCTCCGGTCCCGGGAATCGCAGATGTGATAGATAACCTCAATAAAGACTTCAAGGTTATCGTGTGTTCTACGAGGTGCCGAACAAGCGCAGGAAGGTCCGCCGTAGCTGATTGGCTGTTCAAGAACGGGATTGCCGTATATGGCGTGGAAGCGGAAAAACCGCCTGCGGTCTGCTATGTGGATGACCGCGCTATTCGATTTGATGGTACAACAGACTGTTTGGAAGAGAAAATCCGGTACTTCAAAAGCTGGGTAGAGGATCGTGATGAACATGGAGAACAAAACAATTCAGATACCGCATGGAGCCAGGAAGATCCTTAACGTGCTGCGTGCCTATGGCTATGAGGCTTATGTTGTTGGGGGCTGTGTCAGAGACAGCCTCCTCGGCCTCGAACCGAAAGACTGGGATATATGTACGAGCGCAAGGCCGGAAGAGGTCAAGGCAATCTACTCTCCGCGTTCCAGAGTGATTGAAACCGGGCTCAAACACGGAACAGTCACAATCGCTTTGGACGATGGGCAGTATGAGGTGACAACCTACCGGACGGACGGAACCTATACAGATCACCGTCATCCGGATGAGGTCCATTTTACGACCAGCCTTCAGGAGGACCTGTCGCGCAGAGATTTTACCGTCAATGCGATGGCTTATAACAACGTGGACGGCCTTGTGGACCCGTTCGGCGGCAGAGAGGATCTTGATCACAGACTCATTCGCTGCGTGGGGTATCCGGACCATCGATTTGAAGAAGACGCCCTTCGCGTTCTCCGGGCTCTCCGGTTTTCGTCTGTATATGGATTTGTCATAGACGATTCAACAGCGCGTTCCGTTCATAGGAACGCCAGATCTCTTCAATATGTGGCGAGAGAAAGAATCCGAGAGGAACTATGCAAACTCCTTTCCGGCAAAGCATCTTATGAAGTCCTGATGGCGTATAGCGATGTCGTGTGCCAGATCATCCCGGAACTTCGACCTTGCTGCGGATTTGTACAAAACAATCCATATCATTGCTTTACAGTTTACGGCCACATTGCAAAGGTTGTCAGCGCATATAGTGGAAATGATACTGTTGTAAATATGGCATTGCTCCTGCATGATATCGGGAAGCCAGAGTGCTATACGGAAGACGAGACTGGCAGACACTTCAAGGGCCACGGACCGGTCAGCGCGTCGATTTCCGAGAAGGTTTTAGACAGTCTTCGGTTTGATAAAAGATCCAAGAACGATATTGTGCAGTTGGTACTATACCACGACATAGAATTCATTCCTACAGAAAAGTTCGTCAAGAAATGGCTGAATAAAATCGGCCAAGAGCAGTTCGAGCGCTTGATTGAAGTCAGAAACGCTGATATTGCCGGACACCATCCGGACATGCAAGAAAAAAGCTATGAGATTGTAAGGCAGATTTCCAGCATTCTTGATAAGGTCCTCGAAGAGAAACAGTGTTTCACCATCAAAGACCTCAATATTAACGGAACAGACATCATCAAACTCGGAGTCCCGGAAGGAAAAAAGGTTGGAGATACGCTGCGCTTTCTGCTTGACGGAGTGCTTTCAGGAGAGATTCCCAATGATTATGATGAACTTCGACATGCTGCAATCTGCTACAACGGCTCATTCGAAACTTAAAGGAGACTAAAGTATGACAGAATTAGACAGAGATAATTATTGCAGAGATTGCGACCATAGCATTTATGGAAAAAATCCAAGCTGCGACATCAACATCGAAAACAATGGCAAGTATGTCATGGCAGACGACAAGTGCTATTGTAAGATCAAAAACGGGAAGATGGCCGAGAAATATCCTTGGCAAAAGTAACTTAGCGATCGACGTTGAAAAATCGGAGGAGATGCAATGGCAAAGGTAGCGCGACTGAGAAGTGATTATAGTCCAAAAACCGTCTTGACTATGGTCTTGACTGATGACGGAGACGTCTGCATGCGCATCTTCGGAGATGGGGAAATGCGTATTGCCACAAGCGGATCTCGGCTTAAAGGCGAGGATCACCTTCGCGTTCTTGAGGCGCTGCACACGCTGATCGACGCAGTTGAATCAGCAGAGAAAGGATAGAATATGGACGGAGAAGTACTGGCGATTGTAAGAAACTACATCTTAGAGCACCTTGACAAGAGTGACGGAACTCCTGACTTCAGTGTTTATACCGTCTGGAAGTGCAAGACGCTTCAAAACTGGAAATACCTGCTTGCAAGCACTTTGAACGACGGTATGTATTATGAGATGACCTATAACGGGGATAAATGCGAGTGGTATCTGGATGCCTATAAAAAGTTTGAAAACCGTGTAGTTCCAAGCCTGCCATATTGAAGGAGTGGAAAATGGGAGTAACCGTTCAATGCAAGAAAACTGGAAGAAGTCTTGATATGGGTTATGGAGGGTTCAACCGCTGGCGCAGCAAGATTGCAGAACTGTACGGCGGAGAGTGGTGGGACCATTACAAAACAATTGACGATGCCCCGTTTTTGGACACCCGTGGACAGAGAACAGCATTCTTTGAGGCGTTTGATCGCAGGACTCTTCAACTTATAACCGAGAAAAGGGCCGACATCAAAATTGTAGACTTTTGCCTTCAGCCTGACAGCGACGGGAGCGTCAACTATGGTGCTTGCAAGAACATCCTGAAAGCAATTGGAGACTACACCGACAATCTGGTATATGGCTATGCTGCCTATGCTGACCATGACTGGGAACGCCTCAAAGCAATACTTCAGGAGTGCGTGGACACAAAATCGAAACTTATTTGGGGTTAAAGATGGATAGATATAAGGACTTACTCCCGTTTTCAAGGGATGCATCACTCAATAATTTTTCTTACTGGTATCCGAAGGTCAAAGACTGCGGACTTCCAGTACCAAAATCCTGCATTATTCAGATTCCGGATGACCTGACTGACCGTGGAGTGTTCTACATGGAAAACATCCCGGAGAGTCAAAAAGCGGTGGATCAGTTTGTCACTGAGAAGGTTCTTCCTGCACTGGAAGAATCCGGTATCACAACAGCACACCTGTTTGTGAAGAACGGGGCCTTTTCAAATAAGTTTGACGCAGAAAAAGGATGCCTTTGCCTTTACGATAAATATGATCTCGTTCGCAGTATTCTCAATATTCAATACAACTCCGCCATGTTTGAAACCGGAGGAGAAGAGGAGATCGTTATCAGAGAGCGAATCGGGTACAATTCCGAGTTGATTCCCTGCATCTACCACGGACTTCCCTTGCGACCGGAATTCCGAGTCTTCTACGATTTTGACATTCACGAGGTCCTGTTTGTGGCGAACTATTGGGACTACGACTACTGCCGAGACCATATTATGGACGCAACGGACAAAATCGTCTTCGATAAAATGAAAGACTACTTGTACTGCGCGTTCGAGCGTTGGAAAGATGATGTCGCAGACAAGGTGTCACAGTGCATGAAGAATGTCACAGAACTGTCCGGACCGTGGTCTGTCGATATCATGATGACGAATTATCCGGAAAACATTCAAAGAAGGATGATGGAAGATATCGGAAATAAATATTCTTCTGTGCAGCATCCAGTTGGATATCTGATCGATATGGCGGTGGCTGAGAGAAGCGCCTATTGGGACCAGAGGCCCCAAAAAGAGGAATGAAATACAGCCTCGAAGAAATCAAACGAGCCGCCAGCAAAGGAGTTCTTCCGAACGACATGGATGTGCATGAGAGGGTGATATTCTATACGGCCAGATATTGCTACAAAACGTACAGAAAGAATCCGACAGAAGCCACGAAAAAGCGTCTGGAAGAATTCCTTGCACCGGTAGTCGAATTTCACTTCCAGAGAAAGGACTAACCAAGAATGAAGATACAATCGCTTTCAATTGTCGTCCCTGCGGAGCGGTGCTGGAACAAATGCCCGTTTTGTGTATCCAGAATGCACTGTGAAAACTACGGCGAGTCTATCATTGAAAATGGGGAGCAGATCCCGGAATCGTACTTGAACAGGATGGAGTTCGTGCGTGATGAGGGCTGCAATTCCATGATCATCACAGGAGACACCGAGCCACAGCAGAACATGAGCTTTATTCGTCAAGTCTTGTATGCAAACAAAACTATGATGAAAAAGCCGTTTTACAACATCTCCCTGCAAACAACAGGCAGCAACCTGAACGGCACTGATATTGCCGGAATGGCGGATCTCGGGCTTACGACCATCTCATTTTCCATCAGTTCCTTTGACCCTGAGCGGAACGCGGAGATAATCGGGATGCCTGAGAAGGCGAAGAGAGACCTGTATGACGTTCACAGATGGGCAAAGCGGCAGAATCTTGTGACACGCGCGTCCATTAATTTGACCGATGAATTTGAGAAGTATAGTCCTGCGGACTATTTTGACTGGGCTCAGATGAACGGATTTGACCAGATCACGTTCCGGAAGATATATGCTGACGGCGATAACGCTCAAAGCCGGTGGATCGCTCAGCACGCCTTCCCCGAGGAACGATACAACGCAATCCAAAAATACGTCATGATGAATGGCGTTGCAATCCTGCGTCTCCCGTTTGGTCATATCAAATACAGTGTGCACGGTATTTCCACAGTGATTGATGACAACTGCATGAGCAAAGACAATATAGACGATCTCAAGTATGCGATTCTGCGTCCAAACGGCCATCTGTATAGCAGGTGGGACGATCCGGGCAGCTTGATTTTCTGATTGACAATTGTCGCGAGAAGGAAGTATACTTTTCAAAAAGACACTGACGTTCAGAAGAAGCGAGGAAAGAGATGTGACCGATAGCCAATACATAGATCGGATGATATCTGTTCTGGAAAGCGCAATGAAATACAATGGCATCTCTTATCCGCAGGTAGCAGAGATGCTTACTGCTGACGGCAAGAAGGCGGCTCGGCAGTCAATTTTCAAAAAGGTCAAGTCCGGTACACTTCGGGCAACGACAATGCTTCATATTCTTGATACGCTTGGCGTGAAAATGAAGATTGAGAAGGACGGAAAAGAGATCCCGGTCCGGTTGCCAGCAGGAGACCGGGTCAGAAAGACAGTAAAAGGAAAAAAGTACGATACGAAGCGGTGCCTTCCGGTTGCACATTCATTTTACGCTGACGGTGAAAACAAATATCGGCCTGATAACGGTCAGGCCGAAGAGCTCTACTATGATCCGTCCGGAGACGAATATTTTCTGGTACATTATAATGATGGGCGGAAGATGAAGCGCAGATTTCCTTGGATCGAAGTACTGACTCAGGACGAGGCGGAGACCGTAAAGTTTGCCTATCAGATGCGCTGATTTTTCCGACAGTTTTTCCGACAGTTTTTGTTTTTCCGACAATTTTTCCGACAACGCGAAAATATGAAATGACACAAAATAGTTCGGTTTTCTGCGCCTTACAGCACTACAGAGACGCTTTGACACGGGAAGAAATGACGGTGCAATAATTCGAAGCCTTCTTCCCCTGCCATGAATATCGCTTGAAATTGTTGCTGATTTCAGGCGATATTTCATTTTCGGCCTGCGAATGCCCTGCAAATAGTTATAATATCTTATGGCTCCGAACGCTTTTCCGACAGTTTTTCCGACAACGGGAAATTTTTGCCCCCCTCCGAGGATCATTCGGAGGGGGTTTTCTCTTCTTCATCAGGCTGCGGTTTTTGAATAGTGCTGTTAATATAAGACTGCATGCGAGAGGCAGATTCAGACTTCATGCGGTCCGTGGTGTGACCGTAGATGTCCAAAGTAAATGCTGCGCTGGCATGACCGAGATTTGACTGCAGAGTCTTGTAGTCATCTCCGTTTTGCAAAGAGATGGTCGCAAACGTGTGCCGCAGATCATGAACCCGGCTCTCGGACATGTCGAAGTCCGCTGCCATCCTTTTGTAGTGCTTGTAGACGACTTTCGGATTTATCGGGGTTCCAAGCTCCGTCGTGAAGATCAGTGCGGTCTTTCTCTCTTTATCGTTCTGGTATCCTTGCCACAGTTCTCCGGCTTCTTCTTTTTGCCGGTCCTGTTCGTCATACCGGTCAGTAAACACATCGACCAAAAAGTCTGGCATGCTCAAATATCGGATCTCGTCATTTTTCAGAGGAGCGAAGGTATATCCACCATCCGCAACCGGACGCTTCTGCAACTGCTGGTAAAGCTTTATGGTCTTGGTCTTGTAATTGATACAGTCCCACGTCAGACCTATAGCTTCCGACTCCCGCATTCCTGTGAACAAATAGACCAGATAGAGAGACCGGTATTTCTCTTTGTCCAGCGCTTCGAGGAACGCTTTGACCTGGTCGTCGGCCAATGGAATAAATTCATATCGATTGACACGCGGTTTTGTCGTTCTGGACGATGGATTGTATTTCAAGTAGTTGAGTCGGATCGCGTCATTCAGACATTTTGAGAGAACACAATGCACGTTCTTAATAGATTTAGGGGACAAAGGCTCTTGTGTGACAATTGTTTCTTTCTTTTCTTGATCACGGCGTCGAACAGTTTTTCCGTTCTCTTCCAACTGATTATAGAACAACTGAATTTTTTCTGTGGTCAGATCGGATAGCCTGACTTCTCCGAGAGCAGGCTTGATGTGCGTGTTCAATTGGGCCCTGTAGGTTTTCTTTGTCCGGTACTTGATATCACCGCAGTATTTTTCAATCCACAGGTCTGCCCACTCGGACACTGTCATCTTGGATGGGTCAAAGTATTCTTTCTTGCTGACTTGCACGGAAACATCCTGCATTTTTTCTTTGACCTCTTTTTGCGTGTCGGCAGAAAAGGACTTCCTGATCGCTTTTCCTGTGATCGGATCATACCCGACAGTAACCTTTGCTTCCCAATAAGTATATGTTTTTCCGTTCACAGTTCGCGTTCTTTTGCAGATTGTACCTTCATTATTTGCGCGTCTTTTCATTACGATACCTCAAGTCGACGTAGCCATATTTTACAATCACCAAAAAGCACTTTATCGTTGACAAAAAGCACTCAACGGTATATTATAATATTTAAAGAAACAGAAAGAACAGGGATGTATAAACATGGAAAACCGCTATAATCCGCAGGAAAAGATCGCTCTCAATATCACCGAAGCAGCTGAAATGCTCGGCATATCCAGAAACACGATGTACAGAGACCTTCTGCATCGTCAGGATTTTCCCGCATTCAAGATTGGCGGTCGCGTTCTGATTCCACGCTCCAAACTGGAAGCGTGGGCCAATTCGCAGCCTAAAAATTTATGAAACGGATGCTTAAAAGCATCTGTAACAGAACAAAAAGTCATTCTCTTGATTTTAAGGTCGTCTGTCTGTATCTATCTCATTGACGCCCGATACTCTGCAAAACACAAACAGGAGGAACAACAATGAATCATACAGATGAACAACAGAGAATGGCTGAAGAATATTACGAAAAGTTAGGCGCAGTCCTGCACGTGCTCGACACATTCAACATCGAGCCGAACGACAGGGCCGCGCTTTTGTGGATTGCAAGAGACTATCACGACCTGCTTGGCGAAGTCATTGGAATATCGGTGACGAAATAATCGACACCTTACCGGCAAGAAGATTAGATTCTAAAGCAGAGTAGAAGTCGTCGTACTCCACGGACGTCAGGACGCTATTCAGCAGCATAATATCGGCGATAGCGTCCTGATGCGTATATCCGCCATAGTAGAACTTAGAGCAGATCGCATCCAGATAGTCGACCGTCAATTCCGGGATCTCCGTCTTTGGACCGAAGTGCTCCAAGACAATCGTAACGCAGCCGTCTGAGTCAACGTAGATAGACTTCGCGTGCAAACTGAAAGTGAGCTGGATATCTCTGGCAATCAGGACGGAGTTGTTTTTAGCCCTCATACTTTCTGAGAATCAGATCAATGACATCGCGGTCTTCCTTTGTGGCAACGGAATAGAGGTCAGAAATCTTCTTGATGTTCTCCGGAAGGTTTGCGTATCGTGACGTTTCACGTCCGACCAGCCAGTCCATTGAAACATCAAAAGTATCACAGATCCGCCAAAGCGCTGTAACGTCTGGCGTTCTCTCTGTGAGATACCGCGTTACGGTTGTTGGGGCGAGACCGCAGGCAAGAGCAAGGTCCTTCCCGGTATAGCCGTATGCGTCCATCAAGCTTCTGAGATTGCACCGGAAAGGTTCCCAGTCGTACCCGTCAGTATTGCGATATTTTAGGTTCTGAGCCATAGTGAACACTCCTTTTCTCAGGTATTCTTATCTTACACCACGTCAAGCATGATGTCAAAAAATATTTCCGAAAAGTGCTAAAAGGGTATTGACAAATGCTATAAAGCATCTTATAATACAGACGATGGGTTCATGGGTTGGAACTGTTTGGGAATGGAGGGTATCAGATGAGCCTTGATGTACCGAGAACGATTTTAGAGCAGCTTGGTGGGAACAAGTTCATCGTCATGACTGGTGCCAAGAACTTTGTTGGAGACGGAAACACGTTGCGTATGACACTGCCGAGAAACGGCAGCAGGGCCAACCGGCTTTGGGTAACGCTGAACAGCAAGGACCTGTATGATATGCGGTTCTTCCGGTACACCGCGCCGAAGCTCAGCACGAAGACTTATACTTTCACGGACGAGAAGATTTCGGACGAGAAGATTTACGAAGATGTGTATTTCGATCAGATGCAGGAAATCTTCACGGCTCACACAAAGATGTACACACATCTCTGAGGGCAGGACGATGATTGAAAATGTGAGGCCCGGAGACAAGGTTTTCATTCCGGAGAACAAGCGACCGTTCAAAGTCAGATGTCGCAGCGAACGATACATCATCTGTACCAAGTGGATCAACCTGTACCACACTGTCAGATACTTTATCATTGACCTGCAAGAGAAAATCAGAGGACCGGACAATCAGGTTTTTTGCAGCGGATATGAAACGGACGAACAGTGTGAAGAGCGCCTGCAAGAACTGGAATCAGGAGAGATCGAAGTGTCGTTCCGGAATCGTGTTCCGCTGGACTGCTATACTTTAGAGGAGAGAGAGAATGCCAAAACCGAAATATGAATCATGGGGCGAAGAACGCTCCAAAGATATCCGGATGGCGAGAATGAAGAGCGGGTACTGGAATGCAGAAAAGTTCGCAGACGCCCTGACAGATGCGGGGATGAAAGTGAGCATGCAGGCCTATCTGAGACGCGAGAGGGGCGAAACGCCCGTCATGGCAGATGACATCTGGATACTGGCCGATACGCTCGGCATTTCTTTGGTGGAGACGCTCGAGCTTTTTTCACGCAGACCGGATGCTTACAAGCGTTCAATAGAGGACGAAAAGCTTCTTTTCGATAAATATTATACGACGAAGGGCTGAGGGAATAAATGGGTCGCGGAGCCACAATAGCAGCGGGAAATGTCTGGTATGAAGCCAGAAAACGGGCTGCAAAATGGAACGAAAAGCTGCAAAGCAGAGAAGGTGCTGCAGAGATTCTGCACGTCAGTGTTGACGTGATAGATGCTGTGGAGCGCGATACCTATAAGCACATGCCGGTGGAAACCGCTGTGGCGATGGCTGACGTATACAACGCTCCTGAGCTGGTGAACTACTACTGCCTGAAAGAGTGCCCAATTGGATGCAAGCGCTCTATTTCGGACGACTGCATTGACATCGAAAGAGCAACAGTCCAATTGACCAAAATGCTCCGCAAGGACGTCGTTCAGGGAATCAAGCACAGACTTCAGGATATCGCGGCGGACGGAAAAGTATCAGATGATGAAGTTGAAGCCCTTGATGAAATCCTTGGAGATTTGAACGAGATATCCAAGATCATCTCCAAGCTTCAAGTAATCCGAGACAAACTGTGAGAAGTGGTAACGAATTATGTGGAAAGGAAAGGTATCAAAAGATATGGAAGAGAATCTGACGATCTACAGGCCGAACAGCACAAGGCATTCGGTTCCGAATGTGGAAAAGCGTATCCGCAGCCGTGGACTTCAGGTGAACAAATTCATTCACCAGAATCCGGAGATGGCTATTCGTCTCCTGATCGGCATTTTCTCCGTGGCGATTCTTATTTGCTGCGGAGTCACGAGACACCGGACAGAGGAACGGCTGAATGAGATCCATCAGCAGGAGCTTACCGCAGCCAGAATCCAGACTGAGCAAGAAGTTCTCGCCCGCGTCAAGGAAGAATATGGGATCAACGCGGAGAACGCTCAGAAAGAGCTCATGGAAAAGCAGGCCAAGGATGTTGCGCGGGTGCTGTATGCGATGAGGGACAATCGAGAGGCTGGGCTGCATCTGGCATGCTGGGCTGTCTTCGACAGGGTTGACCATGTACGCTATTCCGACGATCTTCACAGCGTGTGCTCTGCGGACCAAGCGTTTATGGGCTGGTCTGACGACAATCCGGTGCTGGACAATCTGTACAGCATTGCGCTGGAAGAGGTACAGCGCTGGCACCGGGGGATCAGGCCGCTTGACACCGCGTATGTGTATCTCTACTGGACTCCGAGTGAAATCTATCTGTTCGACGATTTCGGACATCGTTTTTACGAGAGTGATTGGAACAAGTACATTGATTCCATCTCTGAATAATTGTGAAAGGGAAGGTACTATCGAGACATGGATGAGGAAGTAAAGGTCACGTCGTTAGTGGAAGTAACCCAGTTGCCGGTGATCGAAAATCAGTTGGCACGGGTGCTCCCAGAAATCAAGCAGCGCTGTGAGATCGCTGCAAGCCTTGTGGTGAATGAAGATAACTACAAGGACATGAAGAAAACTCGGGCAGAGCTCAATAAGGAGTATGCCGAGTTCAAGGCGCTTATCAAGAATATCAAAGATGTCGTGATGGCCCCGCTGAATGACTTCATGAACGGGATCTGCAAGGAAGTCGACGAGGCCTATACCAAAGGCATAGCTCAGTTGGACGGAAACATCAAGGACACCGAAAACGGGCTGAAAGACCAGAAGCGCGTTGCGCTGATGGAATACTACGATGACTACCGGAAAAGCTTGGACCTTGACGAGAGGATTGCTGATCCTCGCAGGTCCGGAATCAAGGTCGGTTTGACCGGAAGCCTGAAATCCTACAAGGATCAGGCAAAGAAGTATCTGGACCATCTGGCGAACGATCTGAAGACCATTGCCACGCTCGAAAACTGCGACGAAATCATGGCGGAATACGTGATCTCTCTGGATATGAGCAATGCTATCCAGATTGTGAAGGACCGGATTGCCCGAGAAGAAGCGGCAAGGAAGGCTCGGGAAGAGGCGGAAGCCGCACGGAAAGCCCGGGAAGAGCACGAGGCGTCTGTCGCTGCTGCGCTCGCGGAAGCAGAAGCTCAGGAAGCCACGGAAATGCCCCATGAGGCGCAGGAGGCGCCAGACGTATCTTTGTCCCCTCCAAGTGCTGAAAAGCTTCCGGAGGAAGCCGGAGAGCGTCAGGAGGAGATTCTGAAGGTCACGTATCTGAAATATGATATCTACGGGACTATAGATCAGCTTCGCGGTATGAAGGCCGCGATGATTGAAAGCATGATTGGGTATTGCGAAAAGGAGGGAATGCGTTATGGGAAATGCGAGTAACAACAAGCAGGTAGCACCAAAGCAGACATCCGAGATTGAAAAAAAGCCGCAGAAAATTGCGTTTTCACAGATTGTCAACTCCGAACGCTATCAGTCGGCTATTCTGAATACGCTCGGTAGTGAGAAAGACGCAAAGGATTTCACTACGTCTATCATTACCACATACAACAAAACTCCGGCTATTCAGGAGTGCACTGCCAATTCCATTATTGGCGCGGCGCTAAGCGGTTCTGCGCTGAAACTGCCTCCGTCCCCGCAACTCGGACTGTTTTACATGGTCCCGTTCAAACAAAAAGAGAAGCGGGATCGAAGCGGAAACATCACGCAACAGGAGTGCACAAAAGCCGAATTTGTGCTTGGGTGGCGTGGATATTGGCAGCTCGCGTTGCGAAGCAATCTCTATCAGCGGATCATCATTCAGAACATCAAAGAGGGAGAATTTCGCGGATGGAATCCTCTCTTGGAAGAACTTGATTGCAAAATGATGACTGATCCATATAAGAGAAAAATGATGAAGACTGTCGGCTATTATGGGGTCTTCATTCTTCAAAACGGCTTTACGAAATCCCTTTACATGCCGAAAGAAGAAATGGTCGACTACGCCGACACATATTCACCGGCATTTTCCAAACGTGCGTACAACAAGATCCAGAGCGGCGAAATCAAACAGGAGGATATGTGGAAATACAGTTCGTTCTGGTACAAAGATTTTGACGCAATGGGTACGAAAACCATTGTCAGGCAGCTTATCGGTCACTACGGTCCTATTTCTGTAGAGACGAACGAGGTTCAAAGAGCGTTTGCTTCGGACAATCAGATTATCAGTTTGGCAGAAAACGGCGATCTCATTTTTGAGGATGAGCCGACCTTCCAAGAAGATACTCCTGTACCGGCTGCGTTCAATGGTGTCAAGATCACAGAGCCAGAGTTTTCGGAAGTCACAAATCAAGTGAACCTTGACGATCTCTAAGCGATGATCCCGTTTCATGTTATTGGCACCGGCTCAACGGGGAATGGAGTAATCGTCGGCGAAAACATTCTCGTTGACGCTGGACTTCCGTTCGTGCGGTTTGAGCCATATATGGACAGCATCAAACTTGTCCTTCTGACACATGAACACGGAGATCATTTCAAGCCGTCTACCGTCCGGAGAATGGCTCACGACAAGCCACTTCTCCGGTTCGGCTGCGGACCTTGGATGGTCAGGAAGCTCGTGAATGCGGGCGTTGCAACATCTCAGATAGATGTCTTGCGGGAAAAAATCGCTTACAATTACGGAATTTGCAATGTCATCCCCGTTCCTGTTTTTCACGACGTTCCAAACTACGCATACAAGATTCACTTTCCGAATGGAAAGGTATTCTACGCCACGGACTGTGGAAATCTGAATGGAATTGTCGCGAAAAATTATTCACTTTATTTGATCGAAAATAATTATCGCGACGATGAACTGATGGCTCGCATGGACGAAAAGCTTGCCAACGGTCAGTATCCATATGAGCAGCGCGTTTTGAAGTACCACCTATCGGAACAGCAATGTAATGATTTTCTGGCTTCTAATATGGATTACAACAGCAGCGAGTATGTCTACCTGCATCAGCACATAGACAGGGAGAAGAACTATGAGAGCGCAGATTGTGAAGTTTGACTGGCAGAAGAACGAGGTTACGTTTCGATTCGATATCGACTTCTCCGAGTTCTTCGACAAGTTCAAGGACAAACTCATAAACGTTGAAATCAAGCTCTGGCGTCCGAAAAGAAGCGGCGCTGCAAACCGGTATCTCTGGACCCTGATTGACAAGCTCGCGAAGGTACAGCATCTCACAAAAAATGAGATCTATCGCAAAGAAATCAAGGAAATTGGCGGCGTTTCCGAGGTCGTCCGGTGCAACGACAAAGCGGTAGACCGATTCTGCAAACAGTGGGAGTCTCAGGGCCTCGGGTGGCAGACGGAGGTACTGCCACTCGGGGACGGGACCTCTGATATCATCGTTTACTATGGCAGTTCGACATTTGACACCGAACAGATGTCGCAACTGATCGAAAACGTCATTTTTGAGGCAGAGCAGTTTGGGATAGATACAGATACTCCAGACCGTCAAGCCTACTGGGAAGCAATAGAAGAGGAGGCGAAAGAATATGCCAGAGCCAAGCGCGGTGCAGGAAGCTAAAGTCCTGGACTACATGAGGAAACATGGGCGCATCAGTCAGTGGATCGCAACGCAGGAGCTTCACATTCTGAGGCTCGGAGCGAGAATCTGGGACTTGAAACAGAAGGGTTATCCGATCCGAAGCGAGATGATCTATCGCGTGGATGAGGACGGAAACCGAACGAAGTGGAAAGAGTACTGGCTTGCACCAGCTTAATCTTATCAACACGGAGGAACATACTCTATGGCAATGAACAATTGCAGTTTCACAGGAAGACTCACCGCTGACCCACGGATGGACTATGTCGGACAGGATCAGGTGGAAAAAGTCACATTTTCATTGGCTGTGGACCGCGACAGGCGCAAGGAAGACGGAAGCCGGGAAACCGACTTTTTAGACTTCGTCGCTTGGCGCGGCACGGCTAAATTCATTTCTGAGCACTTCAGCAAAGGCGATGCAATGACCGTTACCAATGTCAGGGAAACCGTCCGGGAGTATGTCGACAGGGACGGCGTCAAGCACCGGAAGCATGAGCATGAAATCTCTCCGAAAAGTGATATCTATTTCGGAAGTAGGCGTCGTGATCGGGCCGAAGGAACAAGCCAGCGCCCCGCGCAGGACCGCATACCAGAAGCAGACTATGGCGGATATTCCGATTATTACAACGCCGGAGACGAAGAAACTCCGTTCTGAGGACAACTATATTTTTTGACGGGCGGATGCTTTGAAGCACCTGAGGACAAACAGAAAAGCATGAAAAGGAAGAAGTGAAGATGGCTGGATACTTTACGGTGGATACCGCTTTTTGGTCAGATCCAGACGTAGCCGACAACTACACGCCCGAGGATAAATATTTTTACTTGTATCTTCTGACGTGTCCAAATGCAAACATTTCTGGATGTTATGAAATCAGCACAAAACAGATGTCCTATGATACCGGCTACAGCAGAGAAACAATTGAACGCTTGATAGATCGTTTTCTTTCTGTTCACAGAGTCATCGATTACAGCAAAGAAAACAAAGAGGTTCTTGTTTGCAACTGGGGAAAGTATCACTGGACGAGCTCTCCAAAATATATTAAGGCACTAAAAAGCAAGATAGAAGACATAAAAACAGAAAAATTCAGAAAATTCTTAACAATACTACTCAAAAACTTCGAAAACGCAGATGAAAGAAATACTGTATGGATACCGTATCAATACGGTATGGATACATCATTTACTTCTTCAGATTCATATACATCTTCAGTTACCTCTTCTGAAAAGGATATAGGGGGTGTGGGGGGAGAAGGTGACGACGACCTTGTCTCTCAAAAGAAGAATGACGACATCGTCGCACAGGCCAAGACGGTGATCGACGTTTGGAATTCGGAGAGCTGCCTGCCTGAGATCAAGAGATGTAGCCCGAGCTCCGAGCGCGGAAAGATGCTGATTGCGAGAATCAAAGAATATGGCGTTGACGATGTTATCGAGGCGGTTCACCTCGCAGGGAACAGCAAGTTCCTCTTGGATGCAGCGTGGTTTGATTTCAGCTGGTTCGTCAAGCCGAATAATTTCATCAAGGTTCTCGAAGGAAAATATAACAGACAGTCGTCGCTGGTAGAGGAATTTACGGGGAATATGTTTTTTGACAACGCGAAAGAGATGGTACGGAATGAACGTTTTGGAAGCTAATCTGATTCTTGGAACTCTGCAGTCTGCGTTCCCAAGCTTCTATCGAGGAATCAAGCAGAAGGCCGCGCAGGACATCGCTGACCTTTGGGCAAAGATGTTTGAAGACGACGACTTCAAGGCGGTTATGGCTTCTGTGCAGGCTCTAATTGCCACAAGGACAGAAGGGTATCCACCGACAATCGGCGAAGTGAAAGAAAAACTTGCAAAAATCAGGGGAGTGGACGGCCTTTCCGAGCAGGAAGCTTGGGCGCTGGTCAGCAAAGCCTGCCAAAACGGCTACTACCACTCTGTTGAAGAGTTTGAAAAGCTTCCGGACGTTATCCAGAGATCCATCGGTGGACCAGAGCAGTTAAAGGCATGGGCTCAGATGGACGCCGCAACTGTTGAGAGTGTTGTTGCCTCGAACTTCATGCGGACGTTCAAAGCAAAGCGGAAACAGCAGAAAGAGCTCGAAATGATGCCGACAGAGGTCAAGAACTACATGGCGGCGGTTGCAGACAAAATGCAGATCGGCGGGCCGGAGCATAAGAAACTGGAAGAGCCAAAACAGAGGGCTATCGAAGCTCCGAAGCTTGAAACAATGGTATTGCCGGACGTGAAGAAAAACCTTCCAAAACCGGACCTCCCGACACCAAAGCCGTACAAGGCACCCTCTGGCGCAGATTGGGAAAAGAAGCGCGAGGAGGCCATGGAAAAGCTGAATGCGGTAAAGAAAACGAAAGAGGCCTCGGCAAATGGCTGATGCAGTGCACGATGCGAAGCGGCTTCTGGAACTGCAAGCCCTTCCGTTGGAACGGAAGATCCAGATATCGCAGGCGAGGATCATTGAATGGTATAAGCACTACGATGGAAAAGTCGTCGTAAGTTTCAGCGGCGGAAAAGACTCGACGGTACTTTTGCACATGGTCCGTCAATTATATCCGGGTGTCAAGGCCGTGTTCAGCAACACAGGACTCGAATATGCTTCCATCCAACGACACGTCAAAACATTTGACAACGTAGACATCATAGTCCCGCCTATGCGGTTTGATCAGGTAATTAGCATGTATGGTTATCCGCTGATTTCAAAAGAGGTTGCTGAGGCGATCTACTATGCCAGAAGAATTCGTTCACAAAACGGTAAAGTAGAGAGAGAGAGAGAGCCGAACAACGAGCCGCAAACGGCGAGAACTCAGCGGACAGAGACTCTACAGCAGCGAGAGAGTCCAGAGAAGAAAAGGTTACAGAAAGGTTACGGAATCGGGGGGGGGTGGAAACAAGACCTTCCGAGTCAGACCGAAGATCAAGTTGCCACCAGACAGAAAAATACTCTCATCCAGACGAGCGTTGCAAGGAACAGACGAACCGTCTTGAGCGGGAAACTGACTGGCACGACTGGAGAAGGGGGTGTCTTTAGCAAGCCCGAAGAACAGTTCGGTCAGAAGTCGCAATTTAACAAGGAAAAATGGCTCCCTATGGTCTATGCTCCCTTCATGATCTCCCACATGTGCTGCGCAAAAATGAAAAAGGGGCCAATGTTAAAGTATCAGCATCAAAGCGGTCTCTATCCGATTATCGGAACGCTGGCAGAAGAAAGCCGGATGAGAAAACAGGGATGGATAAGGCACGGATGCAATGCATTTGACAGCAAGAAGCCATCAAGCCAGCCTTTGTCGTTTTGGACCGAACAAGACATCTTAACGTATCTCGTGAAGTACAACGTAACGATTGCAAGTGTTTACGGTGACATCGTACACATAGACAAATCGACCGGAGCGGAGTACTCAGCGGTAGATATGTTCGGGAATGTAGGATGCAACCTGAAATGCACAAAGTGTGATCGCACAGGATGCGTGTACTGTGGCTTTGGATTTCACAACGATGGTGAGAAAACGAGGTTTCAGTTACTTGCGATAGAAGAGCCAAGGAAATACGAATACAGTTTGAATGGCGGTCAGTGGGCGGATAACCCGTATTACGACCCTGCGGCACCGAAATTTGACGGCTCATGGAGAAATTGGAATCCGAAAAAGATATGGGTCCCGTCAAAGCAAGGCCTTGGCATGAGGGTGGTTTTTGATTACGCGAACGAACTGTATGGCAAGGATTTTTACAGGTATGAGTGAAGGGGACGAGTATGGGAAAGAAGAAAAACGGCGTCAAGAAAGGTTCATACCAAGCGCAGACATATTCCAGACGAGTTAACGCGGCGAGAGAGGCGACCAACCTGACAATATTCCAAGATGGTATGCAGCACGCGATTGATATTACATCGATGGTCTTGCACAAGACCTTCGGCTTTGGACCTGAACGGCTGAAAAAGTTTGGAGACGGGTTTCAGGATAAATTCTCTGAGATTCAGCAGTATTCCAGAGAGGACAGGGCGGATGACAAGGACCAATGGTATTCCGAGGAGCGCTTCGAGAACGAACTGAAAGAAGCGTGGGGACCTTACTACACGCCGAGAGCTATCCGGTATGACGAAGACAAGCTTTGAGCCGAGCTTCGATCTGTGTTACGTCCAAGGGTACACCGCAGCACTGCAGGACGTGCTGGAAGTCTTCGCAAACATTCAAATGGACCTCAAACGCCACAGCAGAAAGCAGAACTACAAAACCTACAAGGGAATTGTAGAGTGTATGCTGGAAAACCGGACGATCCTGAGAGAGACGGCGGACTCATTTGTGAGGTGCACGGATCGGAACGATACCGGCTATGAAATCTGGCGGGAAGCATGGTCAAGGGCCGAAGAGGAAAACAAGAATGAGCAGCGAGTTTGAAGAAACGGTACGATCTCTACAATCATTTACTGGCGGGAAGAAATATCAAACGATATATGCCGACCCGCCGTGGCGCTTTCAAAATCGGACTGGAAAAGTCGCGCCAGAGCACAAGCGCCTGAGCAGATACAAAACGATGAGCTTGGAAGATATAAAAGCTCTTCCGGTTTGTGAGTTATCAGACGACAAAGCTCATTTATACCTGTGGGTACCGAACGCAATTCTTCCAGATGGATTAGCTGTGATGGATGCGTGGGGATTCGAATACAAAGGAAATCTTGTTTGGGAGAAGGTTCGAAAGGACGGGGGACCAGATGGCCGGGGAGTGGGCTTCTACTTCCGGAATGTGACAGAGATTCTGCTTTTCGGAATCAAGAGAAAAAGCATGCCAAATCGGACACTCGCCCCTGCAAGATCGCAAGTCAATCTGATCCGTGCTCAAAAGCGTGAGCACAGCCGTAAACCGGATGAGTTTATATCTTTGATTGAAGCATGTTCGCAGGGGACAAGAATAGAATTATTCAGTCGTGAGCTTCGCTCCGGTTGGGATTGCTGGGGTGATCAGGTGGACATGCATACGGAATAAAAATGTCGAATGGAAAATGAGCGGAAGATTCTACAGGGAGATGCCCTGACAAAACTCAAAGAGATCCCGGACGAAACGGCTGACATGTGTGTGACATCGCCACCGTACTACGGACTCCGGTCATATAACGTGGACGGACAGATCGGCTTGGAGGATACACCGGATCAATACATCTCAGCGCTGGCAGATGTCTTTGATGAGGTCAAGAGAGTCCTCAAACCGGACGGAACGCTCTGGGTTAACATCGGAGATAGCTACGCAGGAAGCGGGAAGGGCGCGTGGGAAAACAAGGAAGCGCAAAAGGAAAGCTACGTTCCAGACAGCGACTCTCCGCAATGCAAGATGCCAAAAACATGGGATGGAATCAAAGCAAAAGACCTGATTGGGATTCCATGGATGCTTGCATTTGAGCTCCGAAAGCGTGGCTGGTATCTGAGGCAGGACATTATTTGGGAAAAATTGAACCCGGTCCCAGAAAGCGTGATGGACCGATGCACGAAATCTCATGAGTATATCTTCCTACTTTCCAAACAGAGCCGATACTACTTCGACCATGACGCGATGCAGGAACCGGCAGTCAAGGCTGCTGCGTTCGGCGAAAACCGCACAACGCGATACGGCGGAAAGAAGTATTCTGACCGTCCGGAATCGTTCTACAGAACGAAAAGCGGGAATGCCTACAACTACACGGGGTACCGCAATAAGAGAGATGTATGGAGCGTTGCGACCAAACCGTTTATGGAAGCGCACTTCGCAACGTATCCGGAAGAACTGATCGCCCCGTGCATCTTGGCCGGAAGCCGCGATGGAGGGACAGTTCTCGATCCGTTCAATGGCGCTGGGACAACAGGAGTTGTTTGCTTAAAAACTGGACGGAAATATCTCGGAATCGAACTGAATCCGGAATACATCGACATCTCTGAAAAACGTCTGCAAAAAGTGAAAGAGCAGATTGAGTGGGAGAAAGCACAGATCAGCTTTTTCGATACGGAGGAAACAGCATAGATGACATTCGACTTGCAGAACGGCGACTGCCTGCAATTGCTGAAAAAGATACCGGATAAGAGCGTCAGTATGATTCTTGCAGATTTACCTTTCGGAACGACGAAGGCGCACTGGGACCATCCGGTCCCGTTAGACAAGCTCTGGAAGCAATACGAGAGAATCATCAAGGACAACGGCGTGATTGCTTTGTGGGCGCAGTCCCCGTTCGACAAAACTCTCGCGTGCAGCAACATGAAGCTCTACCGGTATGAGTGGATCATTCAGAAGACAAGGCCAACCGGCTTCCTGAATGCAAAGAAAATGCCGATGAAGGCGCATGAAAATGTCTTGATCTTCTACAAGTCGCTTCCAACGTATCATCCTCAGATGACACACGGGCACGAGAGAAAGGTTTCAACGGCTTACCAGAAGCGAAACAGCAAGAAGACGGAATGCTACGGCGACTATGGATTGACTACCTACGACAGTACGGACCGGTACCCTCTGGATGTCCTGAAATTCAAATGGGACACGCAGACGAGCAAAGGTCACAGTGCACAAAAGCCGGTAGCCGCGTGTGAATACTTCATCAGGACATATACAGACCCGGGAGATACGGTTTTGGATAACGTGATGGGCTACGGTTCTACCGCGATTGCAGCATACAACACGGGACGAAACTTTATCGGGATGGAACTGGACAAGGAAATCTTCAACAGCGCATTGCTCAGAATATCGATACAGACAGGGAAAACAATCAAGGAACTTACAGGGGAGGTACAGAAGAGTGAAAGAGAAAATGCAGGAAGCAAAGGAGCAGGTGAGGCTGTTCTGGATATGCGCCAAGTATGATGTCAAGAGCGCGATTCTGGCGACGAAGATCCAGATTATGAGGCTAAAAATTGCTCTGGCAAAGAAAGCGGTGGAGGTACTTCGCGATGAGCTATGATATTTCCCTCAAAGACCCAGTGACAAAAAAGACGATTGAGCTTAACGAACCGCACTTCATGCAGGGCGGCACGTATGCGATGGGCGGAACGAAAGAGCTCTGGCTGAACATCACGTATAATTATGGCCTTTACTACTACGAGGCGACGGACAAAGACCCGAGATTCGCCCACGACGAGGTCTCCTGCTATTACGCGGACGGAACGAAGGGCCCGATCGAAACAGAGTACGGAATTCGCGGAATCTACGGAAAAACCGGCGCGGAATCGATCCCGATGCTGGAAGACATGATTCGACGCATTACGGAGAAGTACCAGAAGGACGGCGAGTGGATTGAGACCGAGCGCACAAAAGCCAGGTGGTACGATGAGAACGGAAACGAGGTCGCAGACCCGTTCCACATGATCCTGCAAGGAAAGAATGTGACGAAGGAAGAGTACACGGTCATGGTTTCCGAGGGAGACACTGACGACTACTGGGAAGCCACGGCAGTCAACGCAATCAAGCCGCTGCACCAGCTGATTGCGATGGCAAAAATGAGACCGGACGGTGTGTGGGATGGAGATTGACGAGGTTTTCTTGGAAAAGGACGTCGAGCAAAGCCTTGAAAACATCCGGCAGACCTTGGAACACCAGAAGCAGACCATAGAGGATCTGAGAAAGCGCCTGCGGGAGTATGACAAGGACGCCGAAATCGTGAAGAGAGACCAGAGAATCCGGGACCTGTATGATCACTCTTTGCAGCAGATGACAGACCTTGAGGTTCGGCGTGCAAGAGAATTCAGGGGAAAGCATCTTGCGCGATGCTGCGGGAACGGAAAATACAAGGGGCGAGGGAACACATGGGTTTACACTCTGACCGGAACCGGAATAGGAACCTGCATAGAAATCATGTGCCCGGTCTGCGGAGAATCGGAAGACATCACAGATACCGATTCGTGGTAAACGGAAACGGGCCGAATTGAAACGCTTGGAGGCTTAGAAGCACTTGGATACGTCCAAACAGCAAAACTCAATACGAGGCGTTTCTGAGCCTCCTGACGGAATTGCGAGATTCACGGTGTACGGAGAGCCAGTTCCCAAATTGAGAGCCAGAACTGTCAGGCAACAAACAAAATCGGGGAAAACTGTCACGCACAGCTATACACCAGAAAAGACTGAGATTCAAGAATTCAATGTCGTGATGGTGTACAAGTCAATATACCGGGGATTCGGCTTTGACGCGGATGTCCCGCTGCGTGTCGTCGTGACATTTTTTCTTCAGATTCCGAAGTCAACCAGCAAAATCAGAAAGCAACGGATGCTGTCTGGACTTGTCAGGCCAACGAAACGACCGGATGTTGAAAATGTGGCAAAGCTGATCATGGATGCGCTTAACACTGTTGCATATCATGACGATTCGCAGATCGTGGAACTTGAAGTGAGAAAGTTCTATTCGGACCAGCCGAGAACGGAGATATTCATAGCGAGGATCGGCGATGAAAACGAATGAATACGGAACTCAAATTGACCGGAACGGGTATGCGCCAAGCGTTGTGGAATCTGATCAGACGCGGTGCATGCTGTGCGGAAAGCGAAACTGCAAGCTGGACCGGCACGAGCCTTTCAACGGGCCCCTGAGAGAAAAGAGCAAGCGTCTTGGAATGTGGGTTCTGATCTGCCACGAGTGTCATCAGGGAACGGACGGAGCACACAGCAGCGGAAGCAAGGCACGAAAACTGAAAGCAATCACCCAGTACAGCGCCATGAAGCATTACGGATGGTCAATGCAAGAGTGGCACCATGCGTTCGGAAAAAGCTTTCTGGACGATAGCGATCTTTAATCTGACAACAGAGGACGGAACGGAAGCAGGCAAAAGCGGAAGGTAAAGAATCTTATGAACAGGATAATTCTTTACAGGGAGGCTTTTGCATGTACAAGAGTCAGGCTGATGCGGTCAAAGAATGGCTGCAGGCATATCTGAAGGGCGTAAAGAAAGTCGACGACATGCTGGAACGACTCCGCACAATCCAAGCAAGGATGAAGAGCGTCGGCGCACAGGAGTTATCAGATATGCCGAGACCACCGAGCGCTCCAAAGGACAGAATGGCCGAGTACGTTGTCCAATGTGAGTCTTTGGAGCTTGCGATCAAGAAAGAATCACACGAATTGGAATTGTGCAGGCAGAACATCATGGACCTGACCGGACAACTCAAGAAACCGGATGCCTGCACCATGATCCGGTACAGGTACCTCTATGGGTACGAGTGGTCCGAGATTATGGCGAAGCTCTATAGCGAACGAAAAGATCTCACAGAAAAAGAAAACGCCTATCGGCGTAAGATGTACCGGCTGCACGAATCGGCACTGAAGGAGATGGCGAAGCTGTGGAACAAGAGCGAAAAATCGAGCTGAGGAACACACTTTTCTGTTTGGAAGGCGATAACGTATACTTTCGTGGCCTTGACGCCGGTCGGCAGTGGGAAGGCTATGAGTGCCCGTTGTTCAACTTCTGGAATGCGAAAACAGCAGCGCGGTACATCTCAAATTCGAGCGTCGAGGTCTCTTTCGACAAAGAGCAAGGTGCGTTTATCGTATCCAAGCGCGGAGATCCGAACAAATACCTGCTGAGGATGTACAAGATCGAAAAGGAGGTCTATGTCGACTTCGGCGGTACAGGAAGATGGAAGAAAATTGAGAAGGAAACAAAAGGGGAGGAGCAGAAATGAGAGTAACATCCGCAGAGGCGAACAAGATCCTCAGAACGAAGCAGGATGAACTGAATGCTTTGAAAGCTGTGGAAAACAAAAGCGCGGTCTTCGTCGCGGCGACGACCGAGGATGTCGAGGCGGCGAGACCGGAGTACGACATCAAATCGGTGCAGGAGAAGATTGTAAACGCGCAGGCCGAGATCCGGAAACTGAAGCACGCAATCAATCTGTTCAATGTGAGCCACAAGCCGGAAGGGTTTGACATGACGGTCGACGAAATGCTGATCTATATCCCGCAGCTTACCAGCATGAAAGGCAAATATCAAGGCATGGCAAGCAGGCTTCCGAAAACAAGGCGGGAATCCGGATACAGCAGAAGCGGCCTGATCGAGTATGAGTATGCCAACTATGATCCGGCTTTTGCACAAGAGCAGCTTGACCGGATAACCGACGAGCTTTCCAGAGCGCAACTGGCTTTGGACAAGCTCAATACGACGGAAACCTTCGAGATCTGATTTGAAGTATATTCCGGCAGCACTGTTTTCAATGAAAGTAATTCTTGGTTATTAGGGTTCAAGGTTGTTGTTTTTTGGTTATTCCTCTTTGTTATCGGTTGACGTTTATGTTCAAGGTACAAGAAGAAGAAAATTCTTAACAGAACGTCTTTTACAGTGCTGCGAAAACTTAGGCGGCGGCGGAAGTTCGGTTTCAAGCTGCTACATAAAGGAATCCCGCAAGATCCTCAGGACCCTGCGGGATTTTCTTCTTCAGATGAATCCGGGACACAATGGATTATTTCACTGATATCACAGTTCAGCAGGTTACATAGACGAGTCATAATCTCCCATGAAACAAGCTCACCATTGCGTATTTGCTGGACGTAGCTTTCTCCTATAAGTTTTTCCTTCCTCAAACGATAGGTGGTATACCCTTTGCTTTTGAGGGCAGATAGGACATCGATTTTGTAACGGATTTGCATAAGCTTTTCCTCCAAATATGCACGAGATAAAAGTGCACAAAATGCACAAAATAAACACGTAAAATTCGTGCATAATGCGAATTGATAAACACGCGAATATCGTGTATACTAACCATGCTGGTGAGAGAGGTAATGAGTTTGAGAGCCCGCTGCGGCGGGAGAAAGTGAGGATAAAGATGCTGAGTAAGAAGGTTGCTGCTGAGAAGCTGGCTCGCTGGGAAGAACTCTCCGCGCTCGAAAAAGAGATCCTTGCTGAGAAGAGTGCCATCGAGGATGACTTCAAGCAGGAACTCGATCGCAAGGGCGTCGAGATTCTGGAAGTCGGAAACAAGAAGGTCCGCTGGACCTCTGTGGTGTCCAACCGCTTCGACAGCACCGGCTTCAAAAAGAGTTTTCCTGAGCTCTACAAGGCTTGGACGAAGGCTGTTCCGTCTCGCCGGTTCTCGATTGGCTGATGACTGAGATAGACACTTGGGTTGGCGGGTGCAAGGTCCGGGCGTTCGATTGGATCGACGGAAAAAGCATTTACATAAACGTCCGGTACTTTGCCCCGGGGCAATCACTTGAACGATCTCCTGCGATGGAGCGGTCGGTGTTGATTCCGAAGACGCCGGAGAACGAAGACAGGATGAGGACTCATCTTCACAGTATTGTGGATGGGATCATGAAAGGAGCGACGCGATGAAGTTCGTTTGCGAGTTTATCGGCGGTCCGATGGCCGGTAAGATGCCTCTGGAAGATGCGGAAAAGCTGACTGACAAGCGGAGCGCCGACTGGAGCAAGGACCGCGCGAGGGGCGGTCTGGTGCCGCGTGTCGAACTGGACAACCGTCCGAAGTTCAAGGATTATGCCGGTCCGATGTGGGACGGCGAGCGTCCTGGAGGAATCGCGATCCTGCGGTACGAGAGCTGGCCGGTGTATGACATGCTGAGCCGTTAAGGAGGGAACTGCTGATGAAAGAAGTGTTCGGGTGCGAATTTCTGACCGAGCGTCAGGAAATCGGGAAGGCCATGAATTTCGGCAAGTATCCTGTTCTCTGGATGGATATTGGAAATCCGAAAAAGGTCATCACAGAGGGTGATCATTACACTGGATGCAAGGCACGGTTTGCCTATCAGACGCGAAGCTGCGGAGAACTGATCTACAGCGGAACACTGGACATGTACGCCGACGAGCAGAAGCCGGAAGTGAGATATGCGCCGTGGCTTTGGGATCACATCCATCTGTCGAGCTGGGGGTCCTGCGTAAAAGCTGACTTCGGATACAGCGACGTGATGGAAGATCTGGAAAACGCCATGGCACCGATGATTCAGCCGGGTCAAGAGGTCGTCGTCGTGTTCAAAAACGAGGTGAAGAAGAGTGTGTCCGTGCGAAAAATGGTCACGAGCAGCCGCGTCGATCCGCATTGCTCTTCTATGATGATGATCGAAAACAGGAAGAAGACCGAGGAGTGACCTCCTCGCAGAACCGGAAAGGAGAGCGCGATGAAGAAAGCAAAACGGTATGAGTCCGGATATGCCTTCTGGCTGGATCTGGTCATTCAGTTTGGAAAAAATGGGGCGGTAAAGGTCGCAAATAACTACTTTGACTGCCCGGTCGCCGATGGAGATACCGAAGAGGCCCAGTTCCGCGAGGAACTGCGAGACGCGATGACAGCGTGCTGAAAGGAGAAAAAGAATGACCTGCTGCGGGAAATGCGCTCACTGCAAGAGAAGTCTGGCGACTCGGTACGATCCGCCTGAGAGCTGGTGCGAACTGAAACGCGAAGAGTTCGAGATGGATGACGACGAGTACGAAGCGGAGCTGGCGGAAAAGTACGGTGTCGAGTGGTACGATGTCGCAATCGTCGAGTGTGAAGACTTCTTGGATGAGGACGATATTGCTTGGCTCCGCGCAGACTCGCGTGGCGATGATTGAGAAGGGAGGACGAACAAGATGGATGAAGCATACATGACCGGAATCAAGGATGTGGAGCCGTGGATGGTAGAAAAGGCCAGACAGCATTCGAGCGATGACCTGAAAAGCTGGATCTGGTCCGAAGTGTCCGGTGGCTCGCCTGTGCCGATGTGTCTGTCGGTGGAATCTCTGAGGATCGTCCTGAGAGAGCGCGGCGAAGATGGAAAGGGGTGGCACAACACGTGAATCAGGAGCAAAAGGCCTATGCAATGGCAAGAGCAGCGTATCAGCTTGCCAAAGACGAGATCAAACGGTACGAGCAGGATTTCATCGTCCGTGAGAACGTGCACAATCAGGACGGAAGCGTCCCTGATCAAATCTGGGCACTTGATACGGACTTTGACGAGGATTACTTCGATGCGCTCTGTGACAAGCTTGATTCGGAAGATGCCTTCAAAGCTCTTTGCAACGCAGAGACCGAGGCCTACAAGAAGCTTCAGGCCGCAGAAGATCGTCTGATTGATTTCAGCCTGTCTCTTCCGATGCCGGAGAGCGTGCGTCGGACGCTTCAGGAGCACCGGAAAGAATACAAGATCCGGGACCGGCTGATCGATCTTGCCTTCCGGCTGGATACAAGAACCGTGAAAGCGAGGACGTAAAATGGAAAACGAAGACATGATCAGCACCAAGAATCCGGAACCGTTTGTCATCCACGAGGAATACTACCAGCCTTCCGAAAGAGCGCCTATCTTCGACGACCTGGAAGCTCTCTTGGAAGGAGCAGCAAAGCTCCACGAAGCGCATGATTTCGGTCACGCGGTCGGCCTGGTCTATCTTGCACTGGAAAAGGTGCGCTCAGTCTGAAGACGCGGCCTTTTCAATTTTGGAGTCCGGGACGTATTCGATAAGCTTTCCGGGTTGCTTGCCAGTGATAGCGCAGATCCGGTCAAGCGTATCAAACGAGATGGACTTGCTCTCCTGAATGTTCCGGACGGTTTGAACGCCGATAATCTTTTCGCGGCGCAGACGATAGGTGGAATACCCGCAATCCTTCAAAAGCTGGATCGGGTCAACACGCCAACGTATAGCCAATATATCACCTCCTGTAAGGGTATATATACTAATTTTAGTACATAAACGAAATTTTGTCAACCTAACAGTTCGTCTGAATGTATATTTGAGAAGAGGATGTGCGCGCTACAATGGGCGAAAACAAATTAATTATCAAAGACCACAATCTTGAGGCCTATGACAGAGTGAGAAGACGATTTGAGAAAAGCAAGAGAACGTGTGTCATCAACGCTACCGGCACAGGTAAAGCTTACATTGCGCTTCAATGCATGCGTGACTATCATGGCAAGAAAATATATATTACATCGTATATGGCAAATCTGAAAGAGTTCCAAGAAAAAGCGAACATATATCTCGGTGAAACAAACACAGATTTCTTGATCTATGCAGGAGTCAAAAACTATCTCCCAAAACTACGAAAAATGGAGCTGAAGCCAGAACTTATCATTTTGGATGAATTTCACAGGGCTGGGGCAAAAAAATGGGGAGAAAATTTGAAGAAGATGTTAGCGGCCTGCCCAAACGCAAAGGTTTTGGGATTAACAGCAACTGAAATACGTTATCTTGACAACGAACGAGATATGGCTAATGAGTTATTCAATTCTGATATAGCTTATAGATTGCCATTAGACGAGGCACTAATGAGAGGAATTCTTCCAGAACCTCAGTATTCTGTTTGCATTTACTATGACGACGAAGTTGAAAAAATGGAAAGGCTGATACAAGAGGGAAAGGTTGCTGACATTGAGAAGTCCAAAAAGATTTTAATGGCTGCAAAAAAATACCTCGAACACACAAAAGGGATTGCCGACTACTTTGATGAGATGATGCAAAACAAAAATGGAAAGTATATTGTCTTTTGTCAAGACTATAAGCACCTCCAAAGGATGAAAGAAGAAAGCCGGAATTGGTTTCATCATAGAGAAGTTCATTATTATGAAATGTACTCAGACGACGACATGGCATATGAAAACATGAAGCAATTCGAAAAAGATAACAGCAATCTGCTAAGGCTGCTTTTTGTGATATCAATGCTGAATGAGGGGGTGCATATAGATGGAGTGGATGGCTGCATTTTGCTTCGCACAACGAAAAGCGCAAATGTCTACTTTCAGCAGATCGGTAGAGCGTTAAGTACTAACCGGCACGAATCACCGCTTATCTTGGATGTTGTGAACAATGCAGAGAATCTCAATCAGGCAAATCATTTTTGGACCGGCGTTCGCAAGAAAGCGGGAAAGAAAGCAAAAAGAAAATCAGGTCGGCAACCAGAATTTCACGTCAGCGTTTTTGGAGAAAACAAAGATCTGGCGTTGCTAATCGAGGAGTTCTACCGGCTCAAGCAAGATGATGATAACTGGAGTGAAGAAGAATTAAACATTCTCAAAAAAGAATTTCCAAAAATAGGAAGAGCCGTTTTCTTCTATTTAGAAAAGAAGACGCCGTTCGAATGCTATAAAAAGGCAAAAGAGCTTGGACTTCCTACAGGATATGCAACATTAAGCTTTAGGTAAAATCACAAAACGCATAAAAATAAGCACAAATATTTGTACACAATGCGAATAGAAAAAGAGACGAAAATGTGGTAATATATAGACGCTGGCGGGGCCAGTAATTTGATGCCTGATAGATGCTGCGAAGCATTCGCCAAAGGCTGATTGGAGGACTCAATGAGAAGGAAACTGTTCGCCGCTTCCGGTTCGTGTTCCGCCGAGGAAAAGATCATTGAGGGCCGCGTAGTAAATCAGATCACGTTTGTCAGCAACGAGTTCACGGGGACAATGGACGGGCAAGGCTTTTGGGATGATCTGGCAAAGCTGGCGCGGGAAAAAGGAAAGTATATCAGGCTGGTGTACTGAGACAAGCTGCTGCGAAGGAGGATAGCGATGCTGGAAAAGAAAGAGGATCTGTTCATTGGCCAGTTTCCCGGATGCCTTGTCTTTGCGGACAAGACGGTCAATGAGAACGGGGATTACAAGGATCTGGCCCGTGTTTCTCATGCTGGGAACAAAACATACAGCGTCAATCCGGCTTCGCTGCCGGACTGGGTCAAGAAGATCATCGATGATCAGGCCGAACAAAAGAAGATGGAGTGGCAGGGATACGTCCGGCGTGAAATCGGCGGGCGTCCTGGGCCCTTCTACGAAAAGATGCTTGACGCGCTGCCGCTGACAGTGTTCGCAGACTGGGTGACCACCAAGCGAAAGGGCATGACCATCGAGGAATGCTGCCGGGAGCTTCTGCCGATCTACGAGAAATACTGCTGAGGGAGGGACTCTGTGATGGAAGGAGCAGGCTATGAGGTCCGGTATCTGGTACCGACTGCGGAGGGAAACCAGAAAGAGCACTCCCTGACGGTTGGAAGCTATCAGGAATACGCGGGCACGATCAACATGTGCAAGAAGCTTGGATACAAGCTGGTCATCAATCCGATGTGCACCAGATGCGCCAGTCTCGGGCATGACTGTCATGGTGAGGCCAATCACGTCTACACCGGCTGCGTGTCTCGCAGGGTTGCAAGACATGTTTGAGTTCCACTATGAATATCTGTGCGCTGCCGGGTGGCGTGAGGAAAAGGTCAAACAAATTGAGAGTTATGCGCAACTTGACGATCTGACGGCGGAGTGCCAGAAGAGAGGATGGACGATTCTCGAAAATCCGATTTGCCGGAGCTGCGCCAAGTTTCCGGAAGAATGTCCGGGAACGAGAAATCACATCTGGACAGGATGCGTCAACAGGAAAGAGAGGGTGAACACATGACGGAGAAAGAAATGCGGGCAGAGATGACGGAAAAGATGCTGAGTGGGGAAGGAAGGGTCTATCTGGATGCGATCACTTGGAAGTCCGACCGTCTCCAGTGGCTTCTGAAGGAATCGGAGACGAGAAACAAGAAACTCTCCGAGGTGACCGGGATCAGGGAGAGCTCTCTGAAGATGTACGAGTCCGGATGGGCAAAGCCGGGGCTTGGGGCGATCATCAAGCTTGCGGACTATTTCCACGTTCCGGTGGATTTCCTGCTTGGCCGGTGCTCGGAGCGGGAGGATAATGAAATCTTCGAGCACTTCGCGGACTATTTCAGGGTCCTGCGAGACGCGTCTTATGACGCATATCTGATCAACAAGTACGCCGGTGACGACTACATCAAGAGCGATAAGGTCTTCTCATGGCCGTACAACTTGGTAGAGAACATCTACCGCGTGGAGGGAAACGAGGCGGTGGAATGCAGCCTTGACGGTCTCAAAGAAGCGATCTCTACTCTGACAGACAGAGAACAGCGCATTGTTTACATGAGGTATCGGGAGGACATGACGCTGGATGAGATTGCGGCAGAAGAACAGGTAGGCCGCGAAAGAGTCCGGCAGATCCTTGCAAAAGCGTGCAGGAAGCTACGACATCCTACCAGAATTCGCCTGATCCAGTACGGGATTGCCGGGACGGAGAAGCTTCGTGAGCTTCGGGACAGGGAGCGAGAAATCGTCGCCCGGGAGCAGGAACTTGATGACCGGGAGGCCGCGATTGCGGAGCGTGAAAAGGCGCAGGGCGTCCCAGTGCCGGAAAAAAAGGAACCGGCAAAGCCGGATGAACCGCTGAGCAACCTGCGGCACGAGATTGAGGATTACGACCTGTCGGTCCGGTCCTACAACTGCCTGAAGCGAGCCGGATGCAAAACCATGGAGGACGTTGCGAAGGTGGCGGAAAGCGGGGGCCTGCTGAGAATCCGGAACATGGGCAGACGGTCGGCAGAAGAAGTGCTTGGGGTTCTGAAGGAAAAGTGCGGGCTCGATTACTCGGCTCTCTACTTTGCAGCCTGAGAAGGGAGAAAACGCAGATGAGGAAATTCTGGTTTTCTGACAAGGACAAGAATCTGTTTTCCAGAGAGTTTGAATCTTTCAACGAAGCGGAGAACTATGCGGAGGAAAACGGGTTTCAGTATTATTGCCCGTCCATTTACCGGTGCAGGAAGCTTGCACAGAAACGGATGGAAGAATACGGTGACACGAAGTACACGGTCTTCACGGTTCCTCATCTATACTGCGGTGACTGCAGATATAACGGGCGGAACTGCAAGCGTGTGGACCACGACGGCGTCAAGTTTCACAAGTCGCCGTTCCAATCATACCACGGCGGCGAGCATCATATCCCATGCCGTGATTTCGAGCCGAGATTTCCGCACTATGCAATGTACAGGGATCTCTGGCAGGGATTTAATGATTGCTGGCCTGTCTATGTGGACGCGTGGCTCGGGTGCAGAGAGCCGAAAGAACTGACGTTCCATCTCGGAGACGATTTTGACACGGACTATGCGGTGCCGTTCAACCTGTTCTTCTACGGCGGGATGATTCAGGACGGCGTCCTGATGGCAACAGAAAAGCGGACGACGGTTCGCGACAAGGTGGATCTCGGGGTCCAGCTTTATAAAATCAAGAGGACGCCGATTGGAGGCGTCGTGATCAAAACCGGCGAGTGTCTTCCGGTAAAGGAACCGACATGAGAAAGATAACGACAGGGGTAGCGATTGCGATTTTCTCGGATATCCGGACGGAACGGTATACGACAGAAGAGAAAATGCGGGCCATTGAAATTGTGCTGGGGCTGAATCGAAACGGCGAAGTCCGGAAAACGGCTGCATTTGATGTGATAAAGTGGCTTATGGAACAGAATAACGTGGAGGGTATCAGAAGTGACAATCAAGGGGAATGACGTAATCTATCTGTCGGACCGGCAGTATGTGGCGGTCACCCACAATCCGTTCGGGATGGGGATGCGGTACAACGTGTACCGGAAAAAGAACTATCCATTGGGCGGAACCGGCTGGGAGTACCAGGACTCCTTCGACACGGTCTACGAGGCGGTTGGATACGCAAAGATGATGGTAGACATCCCTGTCGAATGGGAGCCAAAAACCTACCAAGATTGGGGGGTGCTCCTGCATGGGTGACGCACAGTTTATCTTTAACCAGACCTCCTCTGAGCGGAAACGAATTGGAAGAGGAGCCGCCGCGAGAAAGAACGGCGTCAAAAGCAAGAAGTGCAGCCTTCCGTCTGATCATCTGACGGCAGCGCAGAAAAAGAAGATGAACGGGGAGTGCAAGAAATACGATCTTTCAAAACCGATGAAATGGGACGTGTTTAAGACGCTTCCCTGTGACTTGCAGTCGGAATACATCAAGAAACTGGCTGCGATGGGCGCGAGCAGATCCGATGTCTGCGACATGTTTAGCGTGAGGACGGAAACCTACTCCGAATACATGAACAAGCACCACAAGGGAGAACGGTTCTTCGACCGGAGCAAGACCGGGAACGGGAAGAATGACGCTTTCGTCGCGTGGTTTGTCGAGGAAGGAAACATCCAGACGGCGAAAGCGGGCCCGGAAGAGCCAAAAGTTGAACAGACAGCAGAGGAAAAACACGGGATCGCGGAAATCGGCCTCGCGACCAAGATCGTCTCTCCTGTCCTTCAGTCCGGGAGCATGACCTTCGAGGGTCAGCCTGAAGCCGTATTTGCGCAGGTTATGACCATGATGAACGCAGGGGAACGCTATCAGATCACGGTAAACTTTCAACTGAAAAGCATTTTGTAAATGCTGTGCAGAATTCACAGAATTATACTCTAAAATTTGTACATATTGCGAATTGCAAATGTTCTAAAATTAGTGTATATTATAGATGCTGGGGGCGGTCCTCAGCGGCCTTCGGGCCTTGGCTTTTGAGTGGAAAGTGAGGTTTCGGATGCTCGATAAAAACGGTGTGGAAATCAGGACCGGCGATGTGGTCCGCGTGAGCAACGCGTTCTTCGCGAATGACAACGGGACGTACTTGGTCGTTCACTCTGCCGGTGATCCGTCTTGGACCGGAAACGATCACTGCCTGTATCGGCTCCGCCGCGACGGAAAGATCAGCGCGAACAAGTACAAGACCGCCTTCTGGCCTCTTGGCGCTTGGACGAACGACAAGTTGAAGAACGCGGAAGCTCGGAAATGGAACGCGGAACACGCGGAAATCGAAGTGATTCCGTTCGAGAAGCGTGATGGCGCTCGGGATTACTTCGCGGAAAAGGCCGATGAGCTCGGCGAGTCCATCAAGCTCGATGTGTGGAAGGGCTGGGATGAGAACTGCGACTGGATCGTGAAGAACAAGAAAGCCAAGAGCTTCTACGAGTCGGTTGCGGCGCGTCTGGCTGCGTGAGGAGGTGCCTGATGGAAAAGGAAAAGCTTCGCGACTTCTACATGAGCAAGTATCCGACCGACAGCTACGGAGAGAGCATCGATCCGGATGCGGATTTTGAAGGCCTGTTCGAGACTCTGGACCATTACGGTGATGTTTATGAGTACATCGGCGTCGGAGACAGCATGATCCGGGAGGCCCTGTTTTCCCGTCTGGCGGAAATCATGGGCTGTGGGTACGATGTTGTGTATGAGCAGTGGCTTGCTGCCTGAGAAAGGAGCCAAGATGTTTGCGGTTTCTCTTGACAGGGTTCGCGGACGGTCGACGACCGGACAGTATTTCTACGGTGGAACGATGGAGTTCTCCAAGTTCGGAACGATGACGGAGGCAAAAGAGGAGGTATCCGACGCGTTCAAATCCGGATACTTCAATCATGCGAGGATCTATGACCAGAGCGACAGGACGGAGATTGAAAGGTTCTCCGGTGGTGAGTGGACAAAGGTCTGCTGAGAAAGGAGATTGTGATGGGTTGGACTTTCTATCACGTTGACAGTTGGGATCTGGACAGGAAAGCGGAAATCGACAAGAAGTTCAACTGGGAAGAGGACGGACAGAGCGTCAAGGTCCTGAAGTCCGCGATGGTCGGTTCGACTTGGTACGGAGCTCTTCGAGTGGACAACGGCGAGAGCGTTGAAGTGACTGCAGAGGTTGTTCTGACGTCAATGAAGAGTCGAGACTACTTCAACTTCGGATACAAAGCGATGAGCGAGACGGTCGGGCCTGGCGAGTCGAAGTGTCCTGCTGGAATTCTGAAGATGCTGACTCCGACAGACTCGGAATTTGCGAAGGCGTGGCGCGAGCGCTGCTGGAAGTATCACGAGTCAAAGAAGAGTCCGGACGCGCTGAAAAATCTTCCTTATGGGGCCGAGATCCGCTTCAAGTGGGGCAACAGGGAAGTCGAGGTTGTCAAGCGTGCGCCGCGATATCAGTTCAAGACCGATTGGTGGCAGGTCAAGGGCGAGAAACAGTACTGGGCGAAGAAGAGAATTCCGAGTGAGTACGTGGTGGTTTCGAGAGGGGAGGCCGCGTGATGGCTGAGACAAAGATTGATGTCAACGACTTCTATACGAGGCGAATTCGCGACTACGCACTGGCTGATCCGGAGACACGCAAAAAGAGCATGGCACATTGGCTTGAGTGCTATGCGGACGAATTTGCGAAGGGCAGATTCGACGAGCACAGCGCAAGGGTGATCGCCAACATGGCTCTGGTGGACGCTGGCCTTGTGACACTGGAAGAAGAGTGAAGGGGGGTGCTGTGATTGATCAGAACGGTTGCACATCAGGAACTTGGCGGCGGGTATGCGATGGGACCGAGATATACGGTGGATACCGCAGAACTGGAACCGGGCGTGTTTGAGACAATGGTTTTGAGAAACATGCCGTTCGGTGATGCGGATGAAATGGACTGCAAGCGGACGGACAATGAGGTCCAAGCGCAGCAGGACTTCCGAGAACTGCTGATGAAGTACGCAGGGAAGACCCAGAACGCCTTCCTGAAGGCCGACATGAAGCCCGGAGGGCGGTACACAATCTTCCGCCTGAATGAATTCGGCTGGCCGGTTGCGCAGAAGATCACGTTTGAGAGCATGGAGCTTACGACCTACGCCCAGCACTGGGACACGGTTGCTCTCACGTATCGAGGGGCACGGAAGCAGAGATCCGAGAAACAGTTTTTCTTCCATGGAAGCTTCGCTATCTGTGAGGGATGGCAGGACCTTCCTGAAAATTTTGGTCAGGAAGTGCTTAAAAGCACTCGTAGCGTGACAATCAGTAAATCCAAGTACGGATGCTTCGACAGCCGGTACTTTGAGGATATCAAGAAGATCCTGAAAAACGTGCTTGTGGTGCTGGAAGACTACCAGACCGGTGCAGACGGCAAGGTGTATGCATGATGCGGTATGCGGTCTATCGTCGGTTCTTCCGATGCCCGATCTGCGGAAACGTGACGACTGCGACGAAGAGAAGGGATAGAATGACGCCGCGAGGACACCGGAAAAACATGTGGTGCTGGAAGTGCCAGAAGGTTGTAAACCATATCCAGATCAGCAGATGATGGGGGTGCGATTTTTGACTCTTTACTGTTCGGAAAGACGGATGGAGAACGGCAAGCGTATTGTTGACGTTATCGTGGACGGCGGCAAGGCAAAGCTTTTTCTCGTGGAAAACACCTCATGGGGCAAGCCGGTCTTTACTGTATATCTCCTGAGGAAAGGAAAGAGCGCATGGGGTAATGCATCGTATATCGACGGCGAACGCCTGTTCGATGCGAAAACCATTGCAGAGGCCAAGAGAAAGATAGCCAAATACATCGCAAACAACCCGGGACTGCTGGAAGAGGACGAACAGGAGACGGCAAACGTCGCCTATCTGCCTGCGGGAGACGGAAAAGACTTCTATCCGACGCCGGATAATCTGGCTGGAAAACTGATTGCCGGTGTAGACTGGAAGGGCGTAAAGGAAATTCTTGAGCCGTCTGCCGGTAAAGGGGATCTGGTGGAAGCGGTACAGAAGATGACAGAGCAGTACAAGTACTGTGAGACCGTGCGCGGCGCTTCCAAAGGTGGAAAGAAGGAATTCGACGTTGTCGAACTGGACTATAACCTGCGTCTGATCCTCAGAGGAAAGGGAATGCGTCTGGTCGGAGACGACTTTCTCGAATTCCGGACCAACAAACGCTATGACCTGATTATCATGAACCCGCCGTTTTCTGAGGGGGCAAAACATCTGCTGCATGCGATTGAGCTCCAGAAGGAAGGCGGGCAGATTGCGTGCCTGCTGAATGCGGAGACGATCCGGAACCCGTATACCAATGAACGAAAGCTTCTGAAGAGCCTGCTGGCGAAATATGAGGCACGGATTGAATTTGTGCAGAACGCATTTGCAGACGCGCAGCGGAAAACCGGCGTGGAGGTGGCGGTGATCCACCTGAATATTCCGAAGACAGCAAGGGCGGAGTCCAATATCTTTGAAGGAGCGCGGAAAGCGGAGGAGCAGGATTTTGAGAACATCCGGAAGGATGACGGGCAGATGGTCATTGCGGACGATATTCTGAGCCTGATCGAGTACTTCAACGTAGAAGCCAGAGCCGGAATTGAGTTCATGAAGACCTACGACGCCCTGATGCCGCATATCATGGCTGGCGAAGACGGATACGGGGCCTTGATCGAGCTTGTGGTCGGCAAGAGCACGTTCCGGGGAATGACCAACGAGATTGTCAACAACTATCTCCGCAGCCTGCGCCTGAAATACTGGAATCTGCTTCTGGACAGGCCGCAGCTTCGTGAAAAGATGACATCACAGATGCAGGCTGACTACCACTCGAAGGTGACTGAGATGGAGGAGTATGACTTCAATAAGCACAATGTCATGCAGGTTTTCTACGACATCCAGATTCAACTGCAGCAGGGGATCGAAGACTCCATCATGAAGCTTTTCTCCAAACTCAGCGAAGAGCACTCATGGAGCCGGGAAGTGCAGAACGACAACATCCATTACTTCAACGGATGGGCCACAAACAAGGCGTGGAAGGTTGGCATGAAGGTGATTCTCCCGATCAACGGCTTCCGGTCCTTCGGATGGTCCGCCGAAAAGCTGGATGAGTACGATATCGTGAAGACGATCTCCGATATGGAGAGAAGCCTGACTTACCTTGACAAGGGCGAAATCGGGTGGCAGAGAGACCCGTATAACGTGATTCACATGGCAAACGAACTCGGAAACCAGAGAGCGGAACTGGACTTCACATACTTCACTGTCAAGTTCTACAAGAAGGGGACCTGCCATATCAAGTTCCGGAAAGAGGCAGAGCCGATTGTTGACCGGCTGAACATCTATGCCGCGAGGCAGCGGAACTGGCTTCCTCCGTCCTATGGAAGAAAGAAGTACAGAGACATGGACGAAAAGGAACGCGCTGTCATCGACGACTTCCAGGGCGAGGCAGAATATGAGAAGGTCATGGCGAACCCGGGCATGTATGTGATCGAGGCGGCGCAGATGACGCCGCTGCTGGCGGGGTGATGCGGTGAGCAAATATCAAGGCTGCGACGGATGCAATCTTATTCCATGTGGAAAGACAAAACTTGCAAAGAAATATTGCCCATACAGGCTGCACAGGATGCAGGCATATAGTCCAATGATGCCGAGGGCAGAAGATCCTGCAAAATGGGCAGACTGCGAAAGTGAGGAAAATGATGGACAAATTGATGCTTACGGCGGGTGCAGTGCTCACAACGATCGGAATCTACCTGATGTTTGAGGGTCACAAATCGGCTGGATGCGGATGCATGAGCGCCGGTCTCGTACTTCTTCATCAGAAATATCCGGAGGGCTTCTGATGAAAACTCCACAGATCGTGTTAATAGCGCTGTATTCCTTGAGCCTTGGAATTTCAATGGCCAAACATGGTAAACCGCGAGAACCGTATAATTTCTGGACCAGCTTTCTTGCGGTAATCATCGAGGTGGCGATTCTATGGTGGGGAGGATTTTGGAGAACATGAGAACTGGGTATATCAGCAAGGACGCGGCACTCAAAATCGCAATGATCGCCGTTGTGCCATATATTTTTTCCACGGAAAAATTCCAAGAATTTTGCACAGGGATCGAAAAGCTCGTTCGAGACTATCCGGAAGAGCCGGTGAACTGTAAGACGAGTAAAGAACTTCATGACTTTGTTGCAAGTTTAAGAAGAGAGGCCAGCGACGACAAAGGACTGTACGGATGCTGCGCCGACATCATCGAAGCACTCTGCATAGAACTTGACCGGAAAAATGAGGTTATCGATTCTATGCGAAACTGGACGCCTGCTTCAGAGGGAAAGCCGCCACTCTATGAAGATGTCCTCGTGACCGATGGGGAAGACTATGCGGTCGGCTTCTGGAGAGATGATGCCAAAGCGTGGGATAGCTGCAATTTTGGGTGGCTGGAAAACAGGCAGGAACCTCCGTGCGGCATAAAAACAGTCACACACTGGGTCAAACTTCCGGACCTTCCAAAGTTGGAAGCAAAAGGAACGGAACCGCGAAACTGCTATAACTGCGAATATGGCGATGATGGAGACAGCGAATTTGGGCTAAACATTGCCGGTCACTGCTGGAAACATAACGGCGAGGTTGATTTTGAACAGCCTCCAAAGATGAGCGGATGCGATGAGTGGAAGAAGAGGTCTCCCGATGATTGAAGCATGTTCAGACTGCAAATTCGGACCTAAATCCAATAAATGGCCTTGTATCGATTGTCTGGAACACGACCGCAGCGAACCGATTGTTCAGATTAAGAAAACGAACACCTACATCGAACATGAGATTGTTGTAGACGGAAAGGTAATCGGAACCGCAGAGATCGAACCGAATGAAAAAGAACTGTCCAGACTGACCATTTTTGAGCCGTATCAGAATCATGGATATGGGACGCGGGTGATCAAGAGTCTGATTGCCCGATACGGGATTCAGACACTTTGGGTGAGGTCAGACAACGAGCGAGCAATCCACGTTTATGAAAAATGCGGATTCGTGAGATCCAAAGAAACAATGTTTCAAATGACAATTAAGGAGTAAAAACATGGTTTATTTATTCGTTCTTGCAATTTTCGTGACCGTTTGGTTTGGGTCTATCAACTTTACAAAGCTTGTCGGTAGAGAACCGATCCCGGCAATGAACTTCGTCATCATGGCTGCGGCGATCACGGCTGTCATCACTCGGCTTATAGGCCTGTGGTAATCGTGTCAATTGGAGGAGAATAAAAATGGCAACAGGATATACATGCTTCATCGAGGACGGAAAGATCACAACGGCAAAGGGTTTTCTTTTGCTGTGTGCCAGAGCATTCGGCGCGTGCATTGAAATGAGGGATGAGCCACTGTCGGAACCTATCCCGGAGAAGTTCAATGGGGATGACACTTACCGGCTCTGGCTTGAAGATGCCAAAACGAAGCTCTCGAAGCTGAAAGCCCTGTCGCAGGACGAGGTGCATGCAGCTAATGAGGCTGAGTACCGAAAGCACGTAGACAGATGGAAAGCGGGACTGAAAGAAAGAGAAGAAAAACGTCAGGCCTATTTATCTGTGCTGGATGGCGTTCAAAAGTGGACTCCGCCCACACAGGACCATGAAGGAGTGAAGATTTTCGCTCTTGATCAGATAAATATGTGTCTGAAAGACCTGCAACAGATGGATAAGTTCACGGAAGAACCCGTCAAAGAGTCGGACGAAGAATGGCTGAGCACTCATATCAAGTACTGCGAATATGATATAAGACGCTATGAACAGCAAGTCGAAGAAGAGGAGCAGCGAACGGCTTCACGAAATCTGTGGCTCAGAGAACTGAGAGAAAGTCTGGACCGATTGGAGGAATGAGAACAGATGGTAAGCGTTACACCGGTGAACGATCTGTCCGCAAGGTCCTGTAATTGCTGCACCGAGAAGGCGGATATCGAGATCCATTTTGCCAACTGGAACAACACAAGGGACTCGGTCATAGTCTTGTGCAATCGGTGTGCAAGCGATCTGAAGAGGAGACTGCGAGATGACACACTTGAACCGTGCAACATCGTTTGTCCGAACTGCGGCAATGGAAACTATATGCGACATCTCGTTGGCAACGATGTTGGAAGGCTGGATTTGAAGTGCATAAACTGCAATTCATATTTCAACTTCTGGGAAATTCATGATCTTCAAAAAATGCGAGCCAGTGCCGCCGAAGGAGGAAACGTGACGGGCTTGAAATCACTCTGGCCGGAGCAGAGGATCATTGCGGTCTATGTGAAAACCCTTCCGGAATGCTGTACAGCCTGCAATTATCAGTATGTCACGGACGGCGACGATGGAGATTTGGTCTTCGGTTGCGACTTCCTGGGACCATCGTCAGAAACAAAGTTCCCGGATGATTTCGGGAGACGCCCTTGCTGCCCAATGAAAAAGGCAACGAAACGGATAAAAAAGACGGCGATCCGGTGCCGAGGGAGGAAACATAATGTTTGGACACGATCCAATAACAGAGGCATATCTATTAAGGGAAGATCCATATTGGTATGACAAGTGGGAAGAACTGAGAGTTAAATATGAGCGAAGTGTGGGAAACAGCAAGCAGCCGAAGGAGAAATGAGTATTTTAATAGAAGGCCTTACACTGCCAAAAAATGATGACGGAACATATTTTATTCCGTCATACGAAGTCAGAGGCGTTGAAATTGGTGCAGTTGTTATGACGCTGATGATTGACCAAAAAACGCAAAAACTGCGCGTGCAACTTTGGGGTAGCGATAATCCTTACGGTCTCGTTGATTCGTATCCGTGTTCAGAATTGCAGACTATCATCCCGGCAAGTGGAACGGAGGAATGAGTGTGAATATCTATATTCCCAACATTAAACTACCGAAAGATGAACCGGGTGCTTTTCAAGTCATTGTCCTGTATGTCGGGGCTGACGGGAAACTCAGAGCAGAATGTAATGGAACACATGAAGTTACTGTTGTCCCGCCTCATGGGCGGCTTGGCGATCTGGATGCACCGATTTCATTAATTGACACACGCGGCGAAAAAGTTGAAGTAACGGTTGCACACATCATAGAAAAGAATCGGGGAATCGTTAAAGCCGTCGTCCCCGCAAGTGAGGAGGAATGAACATGGGAATTTATCTACCTAACATGGAGATGCCGAAGGAAACAACCTTGATTTCTATTGGACCTGGCGGGACAGTTGAGATTCACAGAAATGATGATCTCACATGGGTGCCTCTGAAAGAAAAAGCCGTCCCCGTCCCACCGCATGGGCGGATGATCGACGAAAGTGAGTTCTTCGCACGCCTTGACGATGGAATAAAAACAATTTCGTCGCTTGCGCTTCCGGAAGATTTTGTAGCGGTGTATACGCAACTGGTGAAAGAGGTCAAAGAGGAAATCGGGAAGTGCCGAACAATTATACCGGCAGAGGAGGGCTGAAATGTTTCATTACTACGAAGTTATTGAATTTTACCCTTATCCTACGGCTTGCGGCTATCGCTGTTGGGATGGGAAAGAGTGGCGCGATTGCGACAAGCACGGGAGGCCGTATGAAAGAAAGTGAAAAATGGCTTGCATTGTGTGACCCGCATTGCCCGTTTAGGAGACATTTCCCGAGCTGCGTATGCTGTGATATAGCGTTGGAATACAGGCGGTGCAAATCCGAAGAACAGGAAGAGGAGGGCGAGTGATGGGCTACAGACACTACCTGTACGCAGTAGACAAAGAATTGGTCGGTAAGATCAGAAAGTGCAAAACGAAAGAAGAGCTTGTCACGCTTATGAAGACCGAGGCTCCGGACAGCGTGTCAGACGGAAGCGAAGATGAAGACAGCTATGTCCGGCTGTACGATATCGGGAAAAAGCTCTTCGAGTTTGGGAAGTACTATCCGAATGCCGATAATATGTACGAACATGGTGACAGCCTGTTCACTTCCGATGAGCTCAACAAAAAGTATGCGGACTATGGCGCGATTATCATAGACCCCGATGGCCTGAAATGCGCAATAGACTGGTGCCGACAGTATGTTGTGGAGATCTATGAAGACCTGCTGAGAGAAAAATCCGTTGATCCTTTCGATGACCGAAGTCAGGAACTACGGATGCGGGACCATGCGGAGAGCTACCTGAGATGGTGGAAGTACGATCCGGCCAATATGGACATGTCCAGTGAGAACATCGTCAGTTCATGGCTGTATGAGCACGAATACTTTGAACTTGTCCGGATCTATAAAACCTTCGACTGGGGCAAGAGTCAAATTATGTTTATGGGGTGGTGATCGTTTGGTAGAACATGTCAGCTTGTTCAAGAGAATAAAGTGCCTTCTCGGATTCCATGAACCCATGAAGTTCACGACGGTAATACCGTACAGGAAGGAATTCAAGGAATTCCAGAAGTGCAGAAATTGCGGAAGACGGTTGGAACCGAAGGAGAAAACATGAATATCCGAGACTGCGCCGGGTGCAAATTCTTTGTGAAGCACCACGGCAACAAAGACAAGCTTGGTGCACGGACGGTAAGCAATTATTGGTGCGCCAAGAAGAATGGCTTCATCCGTTCGTTTCCAAAGAAATGTCTGTTCAAGCCAAAGGAGGATCAAGCATGAGCGACTATGCGGTATCGAAGCTGATCACGGCTATGGGAATGTTTGTTCACGACCTGTGGGCGATACGCGGAGACACGGAAGGACCATACGACGAGACTGCCTACTATGATTTAGCGGCAGATATCACAAGAGGGTGCGATTTGCCACGGAGGGAAGAAACATGAACGAACTGGACGACCTGATCCGGCAGAAGAAGGAACTGGAGCAGAGGATCAAAGAACTGAAAAACAACGCGTCTGTCTGCGGACAAGTGAAGATTGACATGGAACACTATCCGACAGCAAAGCCGGACCGGTATTATCTGGCAGTATACTACAAGCCGCTTGGAGACGGCAGGCCGAAGTGGCAGACCGTTTTTTCGGCAAATGACAGGCAGAAGGTAGTAGAGGTGATTCCTTCCATCATAGCGAATCTCCAAGATCTGTATGACCGCAATAAGGGAGAGCCAAAGACAAAGGAAAACCCGTTCGGAACCGTCAAATGGAACCCATGAAGGAGAAGCGCTATGAGCATCAGCAAGAAAACCAGAGAACAGGTTTATAAAAAATACAACGGGCGCTGCGCCTACTGCGGAAGGGAGATTGCCTACAAGGACATGCAGGTAGATCACTTCATTCCAAAAGACATGGAGTTCGTCTTCACGTCCGGAAACGTCCCGGGAATGGACAGCGTCGATGACATCGGAAATCTGATGCCGTCCTGCCGGAGCTGCAATCACTACAAGAGGGCAAACAGTCTGGAGATGTTTCGCCGGTGGATTGCGGAGATCCCGAGAAAGCTCAGAAACGACTACATCTACAAAATCGGTGTCATCTATGGCAATATCATCGAAAATGAAAAGCCGATCAGATTTTACTTCGAGATGGAGGCGGAAAGAAAAGCCAAAGAGGAGGACAGCAATGAGCAAGCAAACGATCTGTGACCTGTGCAAGAAGCCCATCACATTTGACCAAGTGGAAAAGGCCAGACATTTCAGAATCAAGGAAAGGCATTTTCCATTCTTCTCATTCGATGAATGGGCGGAAATAGACGCGCATGACGAATGTGTCAGAACGTTAATGGCTGCTTCGGTTGCTGGCGTTTACGACAGAGCTAAGGAAGGCAAGTCCGAATGAAACTGATGGAGATTCTTGGCGATACTCCGGTGCCGGTTATCACGGAACGCACATTCTATCCGGAGAGGATGAACCCGGAACTGGATGAAGAAGAGATCCGGAACGGCATGCTTTTCGGATATTGCGCGTGGGACGGAAAAAACCTGAGGCCTCTGGATGGAGACAACTATAGTCTTGATCGCGAAGTCGAACGGTTTGAGTGGGATCAGGAAGGAAACTTGACGTATTGGACGAGATACGAATGGGAAGGAGGATCAGACACTTGATTGAGTGCGGATTGATGAAGACAGCATACTTTCTTGACAGTGACCTAAACATCTATACAACTCCGGTGACAAACAGACGCGAGGCAATCCAGATAGCCGAGCAGCACGGCCAAGAATTCATCGGATTTCTCACACCGAACGAGGCCGCAAGCATCGTGGAAGAACGGTCCGGAAAAGATTCTACACACCGATAAAAATGCACAAGAATATACACTAAAAATTGTACAGATTGTCAATTGCAAACAGCGGCCTGATATGGTAAAATTATCATGCTGGCGGGTGGCTTTTCTTTTTGACCGTCGAGTGCTGAAAAGCATTTGACGGATGCTTGAAAGGAGCTTCATGTGATTGACTTTCGCGAGTACAAGGATGCGGTTCGCGCTGCGGTAAAGGCGGCAGACGAACAGGACAAGAACTGGAAGTGGAAGGTTGCGGCAATCAACAAGGACGAGGTCACAATCGGCTGGGGGTATCTGGACTATCTCGGCGAAACCAGAAAGTTCACACTGAAAGCGATTGAGCGGCAGGAGTCGCTGGAGATTGTCGGGGAGGACCCGAACGGTCTGTTTCGTGCGTATTCGTTCGTCGGAGATGACGAACTGTTCTGCGACGTGAAGACGATTGAAGAGGGAATTGCGAACGCGGTAAAGAATCTGGCTCGTGAGGCCAGAAACCGGTACTGAGGAGGTGCTTTGATGAAGGAATTCTTCGTGAAGGGTACGGTCGCTTGGACAGTCAGCTATGTGGCAGATGGCGAGAAAAGGTCGAAGGAAAGCAAAGCTGAGTTCGATCGGTTTGTGAAGGCCAAGAGCGCCGAGACCGCCAAAAAGGATGTCACAGACCGAGTGATTGAACAGAGAAGCCGCCGAAGCGCGTTCGGGACAAAGAGCAATGTCAGGATCACAGAGATCGCCGTGTATGAGAGGGTGGCTTGATGCAAAACAAGATCCAGGACATCGTCCGATTCGCTACGGACTGCAAAACGGACGCGATGAGATGGAACCTGCCGGACGAATTGCAGGACGAATATCCGTGGCCGTTTATTGAAAAAGTGACGACATGGATTGAGAAGTACGTGAGCGCGTCTGGCGGAGAAAAGGCCGACCAGACTGAGGTTGGAAATCATGTGCAGTCCATGTACATCGCGTATCACTGGTGCAAGTTCAAGAAGATCTATTCGATGAACAGCACATTTGCCCGGTATCTGGCCGAAACAGAAGATGCACCAATCTCCGTGAGCATTATCAGGAGGTTGCCTTTCAGGAGCTTTGCTCTGACGTTTGACGATGACAAGAAAATAATCGATCTGTTCCCGCAGGTTTTCAGCAGCGTGGAATGCCTGCTGGTGACTGTCGGCATTGAGGCCGAAACAGATGTTTATATCAGCATTGCGCTTGTTGGAACGTCTGCGAGAGGAAAGAGAATCGTTGCAACCGGGATCACATCCCTGAAGGATGGAGATTGCTACGAGACTGCGCTTCGTGACGGGGATAAGATTCTCTATACGGGGAGTCTGGAAGAAGCTCGGATGGAATGGAGGCCGGTGTACCGCCTCGCTCTGAATGCATGTCAGTACTTTTGTGCGTCCAATGCAGAAGTCCGAGATGTAAAGATCTCGAAAAACAAGAAGCCGAAAGTGATGGTCAACGGGAAAGAAAAGCCGGTTGCGGTCAGCATGTCAGAGGTTGGCTTCAGAATCGGGAAACGCTTCGAGGCGATGTATGCGCAGAGAGGAGAACCGGAGCAGCGCAGTGACGAGAGGTCATGGACACCAAAGCGCCCACACGTCAGGCGAGCGCACTGGCACCACTACTGGACGGGCCCGGGAAGAACGGTGCTGGAGCTGCGGTGGTTAGAGCCGGTATTTGTGATGGGCGATTCGGACAGGGTTGACGCCGTGGTCCACGAGGTCGGAAGAGAAAATGCGAGCTGAGAGGAAAACAGATGGCAAGAAAACAACCGGAGACGATCAAGGAAAAATTCGCCTCCATGCGGATCGGACGGTATAAATCCGAGGTGAAGGTCTGGCAGTATTATTCGATCTTCAACTTCTGCCGGACTGCCGGAATCGACCGCGAAGAGTCGGACCGCGTGGCAAAGTGGTGCAGAGATGCCGCAAGCGTCGGAAGTGAGTATATCACGCCGGAACTGTCCATTCGGATTGTAGAGAAAGAAATCATCATATGATTAAAGATATTTTTGATAAGGGGGTGATCAGGTGAACAAATTCGATTCGCTGGGCGATAGGATGAAAGGGTACGAAAACGTACAGAGATACTATCTCACGCGCCGCGTTCCGGTTATTGTTCGCCTTTAGCTTGACGGAAAAGCGTTCCATTCCTTCACGAAAGGAATGCAGAAGCCTTTTGACCGGTTCTTGATGACTGTGATGCAGGAAACGATGCTGAGCCTGTGCAAAGAAATTCAGGGCTGCGTGTTCGGGTACACCCAGTCGGATGAGATAACGCTGGTGCTGACAGACTATAAGACCATCAAGACGGATGCGTGGTTTGGCTATAACATCCAGAAAATGGCAAGCGTGTCCGCGTCAATCGCGACATTGGAGTTCAACCGGATCTTCCGAGAAAAAAGTAATTATGTCAAGGCAGCGGCTTTTTTGGAAGGGAAAAAGGATGAATCCGGGGTGCTGAATCCGGAAGACGGTCTTGTGAGACGGGCAATGCTTCTGGCTTCAAAGTATAACAAGGCCTTGTTCGATTCCAGATGCTTCTCGGTCCCGGAAGATGAGGTGTGCAACTGCCTGATCTGGCGGCAGCAGGACGCCACTCGGAACAGCATTGAAGCTGCGGGGCAGGCAAACTTCTCGCACTCCGAACTGCACGGGAAAAGCTGCAACGAGATCCAAGACATGCTCTTCACAAAGAAGGGAATCAACTGGAACGACTATCCGACAGACTTCAAACGCGGAGCGGCGTGCTATCGTGTGAATACGACAGTGGAGATGCCTGACCGCATGACTCCTGGACATAATATTGAGGTGACACGCCGCATCTGGACGGTGGACTGCGAGATCCCGGTGTTCTCACAAGACCGAGATTTCGTTGAAAAGTGGCTGTGAGGGGATAACAAATGAGTTTTTGGACCTATATCCGAGGCATGATCACGGTTGAACCGATGGGCCGCACACAGGCCGAGAAGCGGTATATTCTGGATACTGTCCTTGAGCACCTTCCGAGAGTCACCGGATCAGAAAAAGACATGCATATTCATGTTATCCAGAGAGCAGGGCATGACATGTCATGCAGCAGTGATGAGTTCGGCATGCACACGAACAACCTGATCGGGTATTTAGGAGATTATGATAGCCGAACGAGAAGAGGATCGCTTCAGATCCAGACGCAGTACTTTCTTGTTTTGGAAGCGGATCTCAGGGACCGAGTATTTGAAGAGACGAAGAAAGAGTTTCTCAAGTGGCTGGTGCGTCTGGCTAAGAGAGTTTACGTATCCGACGTTTTTGTCGAGATTCGCAGCGATTATCCCGAAAGAGAGTGGGTGATCAGAGATCACTGGAATTTCGGCGATCTGTGTGAGGCACCGTCTTGGTCACTGGATGACAAAGAACTTTCTGATCCGAATTACACGGGCCCAAACTGGTGCGAGTTCATGATGTGGGATTATGGGCATGAAAGCGATATGCCGATGCTCCTGCTACACAAATACTTCAAGGATGAAGTCAACGATGCTGAGGTGGAGCACCGCAGAAACCATGGAGGGCGTCACTGGACCAGACAGGAAAAATGGGGAGACCCAAAGTGAGCAAAAGCATGGATAAAAGAAAAAGCAAATGTCGGACATGCATTCATAACGGTGAAAGAGGCTGGGATGGTCGGTGCTTCGACTGTGTGTATCCAGATTCCATAGATGGAAAACAATACGAATTGTATGAGCCGATCTTTGAACTCTCCAAGGAACACAGATGTGACTATTGCAACGGCCTTATTGGGGAGGACGGTGTGTGCCAAAGGTGCGGTGCAGAATTCAGTGTTACGCGGCTCCCAAAGGCTGATGGAAGCTATGTGCCGGTTGGTGTTATTCAAGAAAAAGAAAGCCAAGCGTTCGTGCTTGGCGGCACCGTCGTTGTGACTGAGGATCAAGCAAAAGTTTTTAAGGACAGTGCAGAAAACTATGCAAGGCAGCACATCACAAGGATGATTGCGGAAAAAATTGCTCAGGAAGAGCTTATTGAGCTTGTGAAGAGAGAGTTCCCGGATGTTGGGAGGACGTTTTACACAGGACGCCTCCGTGTACTACGCCCGGAGTTCAAATTTGGAGAGAATTAAAAGATGCTGGAAGAACTTGTGAACAATGCGGTATATCGGGCGTGCAGAGAAGTTTACGAGGATGCTCCAAAGATCCGCATCAAAGGGGAAAAGTATCCGCCAGACCCGTTGGAGGGCTTCTACTACAATGCGGGATACCACACACGGTTTGATTTTCTCCCTGGAGTAGACGGAAGGTCTGGACTTTGGAAAAAAGGCAGTCTGTTCCGTAAAGCGTGGCTGTACTTCAATGACAACGGCGACAAAATATTCCTTGGTTATGTTCGGGACCGATTTGACGGCGACCTGAAAGCCGGGATGATCCAGATGACAAACTACAACAGTCTGAGAGACGATTACATCAAATACTTCGGCGAGCGAAGGAGGAAACACTTGGAACAGGAACAGAAAGCGCTCGAAGCGGCTGGCGCTGCGCTGAGCGTAAGAAAGAGAACTCCGCAGAGTCACGGAGGTGTTGCAAATCTTCTGAAGGTTCTGACAAAGACCATGACGGAACAGGGCAGCAGCATTCAGACCATCGCGAAAGTACAGTACGCGGTTTGCATTCAGGCGGGAATTGCCCTTCCAACTGACTTCCTGACTGACGTGATCGTGGCCGAGGAGATTATCAATGAAGAATGGGGTCACCAAGAAGACAAGATTTGAATAGAACGGAAAGGGGAAAAGAACGTGAAGAAATGGATCAATGAAAACAAGCAGGAGATCGTTGGCGGTATTGTTGTACTTGCGGTGCTTCTGAGCATTATCTTGGGCATTGCAAAGTCGTTCGGTGCAAGTTTGCTCCAGGAAACCGAACCGCTTTCGCCAATATTCATTGTGTTTTGCGTGTGGGTTGCATGGTTTCTGTTCAAGCTGGCCTTTGAAACGGTCAGGATGGTCAATCAGACGCGCGACAAAAAGACGGATGACAAGTGATGAAAGAGTTTGTTTCTAAAGACGAGGCAAAGAGCGCTCTGTCGGCAGCGTTCGCTTTCCATAGCTACGCCGGTCCTACGGCGTGCGCTGTGATTGACAGGTTACCTCCTGCGGACGTGGAAGAAAAGCGGCGGTGGCACGATCTGAGGAGCGATCCTGATGACCTTCCGGAAAAACAGGGAACCTATCTGATCGTCACCAATCAGGGCAAAGTCGTTTCTGCCACTTATGCGCCGAATTTCAAGAAATTCAACGGATCTGCTGGAAAGAGCGCGACCCATTGGCAGAACACGCCGGAGCCGCCGAAGGAGTAACTTGAGCATGGAGAAGCAGGAAACGTCAGAGACCAATAGCTGGGTGTATGTCGGAAAGGACGGACTGTACGAGGTAGGAACCGTCTTTGAGGCGGCAGGCGGAAACGACCCTGTCGGAGATGGATTCTACCTTAAAACGAGGCCGCACGCGTGCTCTATGGCTGGATGCGCTGCCTGCGGAAACCGCCTTTGTCCGATTTTGTGCATAACGAAATCTTGAGAATCAAAAAGAACAGATGGAGGAGACGGAGCATGAAGAAGTTTGCGATGGTACTTTTTGTGCTGATTGTGTCTGTTTTTCTTGTCGGGTGCGGCAGTAACAGACAGTGGTTTGACACGACCTACGAATTCGACTACGCCATGATCAGGCTCCCGGACGGCAAGGTTGTGGAAGGAACTGTGGAGACGTGGAGAGACTTTGATGACGGAGATCAGCTTCAAGTCCGGATAAACGGAACGACTTATCTGACACATTCCTGCAATGTTGTTCTGGAAGCGAGGAACGGCGGATGACTGGACTGAGGCCTGGAGACAAGGTACGCATGACCGACAAGTACTTTGAAGGCGAACAGCACGCCGGGAAGGTCTGGAAAGTTCGGTCGTGGCCGTGGACCACCTGCGGAGAGGAAGTTGTACTTCTGGAAGGTTTCACAGGCGGATACGCCGTGGATGGGTTGGAACTGGTAGAGAGAAGCAGCGAGGAGGTTTTCGGACCATGACAACGACAGAACTGATTGCATTGTTGAAAAAGAACGAGTTCGGCGGAGCAACCGGCAGACCGAGAGAAATCTCTTTCAGATTTCGCGACATGCTGATAGCGGACCCGGATATCGAGGTTGTTGGCACCGGTGACGGACTCATCACGGACATTGAGCTGGAACTGGTACAGGAAGACAACAGCAGAATCTATTTCAGCGACGGAGAAGAATACGAAGACCTCCTGATGAGATACAAGGCCCTTGGAACGCCAGAAGAAATTGAGGCCGTTATCGACAAGCGGCTGATAGAGATTGCGGAAGATCAAAGGCGGGAAGTGTGATGGCCGATAAACCGAAACTCTTTGTCATGTGCGGCATGAGCGGCAGCGGGAAAACGACGTTCGCAAAGCGATTTTGCGAAACGAGGGAACTCAGATACCTCAATCCGGATCAGTTCTACGAACTGTTCAACGGAGACGAGCGAAACCACAGCAATGAGTTTGATGTCTGGATGGCAGTTTATCGGGCCTTGCATATTGCCGAGCAGGAGAAAGTCGATACAATCCTTGACACAAACTGTCCGTCCTTCTCTGGACGAAACCAACTGATCGAATTCTTCCCGGACTTTGACCATCACCTCATCGTGATACAGGCGGATCTGGACCTTTGCCTGAAAAACAATGCCAAGAGATACAGGCAGATACCGGAAAACGAGATGCGGCGAATGTGGACCGCCTTCCAGTATCCGGAGATCAGCGAGTGGAAATACTGGAAGAGCATGATCTGGTACCGCAACATGAACAACCAAGGCTTCCAGCAGATGCACATGATCAGGCATATATAAGCCCCGTCATACTGTAAATTTTATATAGTTTTAGGCACTAATATTTGTACATATTGTCAATTGAAAATCCGGATGCTTTTTGGTATACTGTAGATGCTGAGAGGGGAGCTAACGGGTTGTTCCCGCTGCGGCGGGAGGAAGGAGATTGACAATGGCGAAAGCTGCAAATCATTCATTCAAGGTCGGCGACATTCTGGCTTCTTCTTGGGGCTATGAACAGACGAACATCAGCCTGTATCAGGTTGTGGCCTTGAACGGCGCTTCGATGGTGACGGTCAAGCCGTGCCGTCTTCCGGTCAACAAGGTCCACGCGGTAAGCGGAATGTCTGAGGACATCTCTTTCAAGCTCCCGATGCCGGGAACAATTGTGGCGGATGAGAAGGCGAAGCCGATTCGCCGGAAGGTCAAGAACTACTATCAAGACAACAGGCCAGAGGGCGATCTGATTGAGATTTCGAGCTACGAGGACGCTCACCACTACAACGGCGAGAAGATGTATCGAAGCTGGTATGCATGACGGCGAAAGCCGCTTTTCTTCTGCTGGGAAGATGCTTTGAAGCGTTCAAAAGATGATGAACGGAGGGGGATACGATGATCTGGACACCGACAGAAATCAAGAGCGGGCTTGATGACCGGTTTTGGGACAAGTACCACTCTGAGGATGTGCCGCCGATGGAAGAGCCAGCCGAAACAAAGGCCGGTGAACTGCTGAAAGCGGTCGGAATCATCGTCTTCCGGTATTTCAGCTACGGCGAAATGGTCGGCGGAGACTGGGACACTGAGTATGTCAATCCGGCAGCGAGATTTGTTGCCGAGACTTATCCGGGAACAGAGCTTGCCGGAGCAATCAAGGCCATGTGGAAGGTGCAGTGGCACGATACTTACAAGAGCAGCTTGGCGGTCCTGACGAAGATGGTCATGGATTACTTGGAAAGCCACGAGAATCTTTTCACGGAGGAAAACGAGTGGGATTGCCTTGAATTCACGGGCCCGGAGGATAAGCCGATTGACGATGAAGAGGAAGAAGACGAGGACGAATGGGGTGGCAAAAGCCAGCGAGAAATCGATCTGGCCGAGTATCCGCCGCTGGATTGGAGGAGGTAAAGGTATGATCAAAGCGGATGGAATCTGGGCATTTCACGGCACGATGATTTATTCACCGCCGAACCCGAAGTTTCGGAAGGAGATCAAGGGTGACTTCGTTCACCGGCAGTTCGACGGCGAGGGGTACTGGTACGACGGATGGTCCAGTTATGATGACCGGTTCTGCGAGGTTCACGAAGATCTGAGCGCGGCGGATCTGGTCGAGGAACTGGAAAAGCGGATTGCGAGCCTGAAGGGGCTTGTGGTTACTGGCGAGAATCTTCCGGAGATTCAGGCGATTATCGATAACACGGAGACGTGGATCGATGGAGTAAAGGCAAGAATTTGAAAGGGAAGGGGACTGATTTAAACTGTGATTGGAGCAATTATCGGAGATATCGTTGGATCTCGTTTCGAGTTCCACAACACAAATACAAAGAAGTTCGAGTTCTTCACGGAGGAATGCCGGTTTACAGATGACACCGTGATGACTCTGGCGGTGGCTGAAAGCCTGATGCGCAGCAGAAAGAACAACTACAAGGATCTCCCGAACGTGACCGCGCGGACAATGCACGAGATCGGCAGGCGCTATCCTCGTGCCGGGTACGGCGGACGATTCGCAAGATGGATGTTCTCGGAGATCTGGATTCCGTACAATTCCTGCGGAAACGGCAGCGCGATGCGCATTTCTGCCGTTGGAGATATTGCGGAGTCCGTCGAGGAAGCCAAGAAACTGTCTGCCGCTGTGACGGAGATCACGCACAATCATCCGGAAGGAATGAAGGGCGCGGAGGCTGCGGCGGTCGCAAAGGTGATGCTCAAGACCGGCAGCACGCTGAGTCAGGTCGAGAGCTATATCAACGACCACTACTACAAGCTTGACAAAACCGTCAATGAGCTTCGAGAGGAGACGCAGGGCCAGCATGGAAAAGAAATCTGCCAGGTTACCATGCCGCAGGCTTTCACTTGCCTGTTTGAAGGAACTGACTTTGAGGATGTCATTAGAAATTGCATCTCTATTGGGGGCGACAGCGATACGATTGCTGCTATTGCCGGTGGTATTGCTGAGGCGGTTTACCCGGTCCCGGTAGAAATGCAGAAGACGGCCAAGAAGTTCCTGACGCGGGATCTGAGGGACATCGCTGCAAGATGGGAGAGGTTCACCGGTGGTAAAGAAGGCTAAGGTTATTGAGCAGTATCAGGTCAACTTATACTGCGACAAGTGCGGAAAGAGAATCGATAAGTATTCTCAATTCCTGACGACATATCCTCCACAGTACGTATACCAATGCGAGTGCGGGTGGAAAACTACCACTACCGATGTATACCCGCACACGGTTGTAGTGTTCGATGAGACAAATGCCGAGATCCTGCAGGATAAAGTCATTTAGGTGTGCTATGAAAATGGAGATCAGTAAAACAGTTACGAAGACCTACAAGATTTCTTTCATACAGTATTGGGGAAAGTACGGTGAGTTTGTAAAACAGCGTAAAGAAGTGTTCGGCGGAGACGGCAAGATGAAGAAGCTCTGCAAATGCTTCAACTGCGGACACAGGTTTGCTGACGACGAGGATATCAACGCTGCGTTTATGATCAGGCACCAGAATGTGTTCGTCTGCAACAAGTGCGCAGACAAGCTGCGTGGAGAAAACGAAGAGTAAGAAAAACCGGAGGGTGCGCCCTTGACGACCTTTTGTCCTTTCATCGTCGGGGTGGAGAAATAATAAACGTAATAACTTAAAGCACCGCGAACCGCAGGCATGACGCGGACACGTAAAGACAGAAAGCGGGTCCTCCCAAAAATCCTTACAGAAGATGAACAGGGCGTGATAGGGGCCTGTGAGTAATCAGAAACGCCTTCTGCCTGCAAGCGCCGGTCAGTTTTGAACGGTCTGACCGGCAAACAGTTCTGGATGGTGCACAATCCAGAACTGTCATATATGTGCCTGTGGTGGAACTGGTATTCACATCCGATTTAAGATCGGACGCCAAAAGGATTGAGAGTTCAAATCTCTCCGGGCACACCACGCGCTTCCGTGCTGCAACCGGTAGACAGGGGCGGCTCAAACCCGTCTGTTTCCGAGTTCGAATCTCGGCGGAAGCACCAATTAATCAGAAAAGGAGAGACAAGATGGCGGTAGACATCCAGAAAGCGAAAGACGAATTCAGCATGATCTATGATCACATCGAAAGAGATGGGGCTATGGCGCTGTATGACTGGCTGGAAAACGAGACGGACTTTTTCAGTGCTCCGGCCAGCAGCAAGTACCATCTTTGCGAACCGGGCGGATTGTGCCAGCACAGCATCAACGTGTACAACCGACTCAAGATGTTCCTTGACTGTGAGTACGGCAAAAACAATCCTTACAGCGAAGAGACAATCGCGATTGTTGCGCTGCTGCACGACCTGTGTAAGACCGACTTCTATGAGATGGATTGGAAAAACCAGAAAAACTACGACCAGGAGGTTGTCCGCAACGCACTTCCGAAAGAGAGAAAGAGCGATAACAGGGGAGAGTTCATCTGGGAGAGTGTTCCCACCTACACGATCCGCGAGCAATTCATCTATGGTCACGGAGAGAAGAGCGTTTATTTGATCCGGAACTATATGAATCTGACGGACGAAGAGGCTCAGGCGATCCGGTTTCACATGGGCAGCTTTACCGAAGCCGACAAGAACAATGCTGGCAAGGTCTACGCCCAAAGCCCTCTGGCCTTCTACTTGAATATGGCGGATGGAGCCGCGACCTTCTTGGATGAGCCGAGGGGTGAGTGATGGAAATTCCGGAAGCAAAGTCGCTTAGATGGCTGGCGAATATGTTCCCGTATACAGAAGGAGCGGTGGATCAGGTCGACAAAATGAGCAACTGCATCCATCTGTATGCGACGAACGGCGCGAACAAGATTGACGAACTGGCGAACAGAAAGCAGGGAACATGGATCTATAACACAGACGGATGGACTCCACACCTTCGGTGTTCGGAATGCGGATTCAACTTTCCGGTTGTTGCTGCCGAAGATGGAGATCCTACGCCGAGAAAGTTTTGCTCCAACTGCGGAGCTCCCATGATGGAAGGAGAACTGATATGACCGCAAAAGAGATGGCGGAAATCCTCAATGGTCGGGAATACGGCATGGAGGTAGATTCGGACGACAAAGCTGCGGCGAAGGCCAGCGGACTTGTGATCGTCTACGGGTACTCGGATGACTGCGCGGAACTGGAAGGGGCAATCGATGACGAGGTGTCCTGCTACGATGGCGGCGGGTTCTCTGTCACCAAAGACCGCGTTTGGAACGGTCCGGATTGCGGAAACGACAGGTGCGAGTTCTACCAAGCCGCAAAGAAGGAAGCCAAATTGATTACTGCGATTTGGTGTGATCCGGAATCTGGGGCGTCTTGGTCTTACAAGACGGACATCCCGCACGAGACCTTCAACATCTACGAAGACGGAGAACTGTTTTGTATCGGAATCGTATTCAGCATAGACGACCTGTAAACTGGCTGACGGAGCGGCAAAGGCAATATCTGGAAAGAGCCTGCCAAGCAGCCGGTCTGGCTCTTCCAAAGAATCCGGATACGATGCTCTTGTGCGGCGGTTCAAGGGGCGGCGGAAAGCTTTTCTTCAAATGGGCTTATGAGGCCGGAATTGAGAATCCGATGCTGATAAACGTCCTGACGGAAGAGGGCATGGAATTGAGAAAAAAGATACTTGGAGATTTGTGAGGTGATAGCTACGAAGAAAGGAAAAGAGGTCCCGGTGATCCGGGACATGACGGAAGAGCAGACAAGGGAAATGTTCTATCGATGCGAGCCAATACTGATCGGATATGGCGGAAGCATCGCTTACGGGACCAATCTCCCGACCTCGGACGTGGATATTCGCGGGATCTACATGAATCCTCTGGATGAGTTTATCGGATGCCGTCCTGTATCGGAGCAGTACTGCCCATCGGGAACGGATATCACAATCTACAGCCTGAAGAAAATGATGCATCTGCTTTTGCAGTGCAATCCGAACGTGATTGAAATTCTCGGGCTGAGGCCGGAGCACTACCTGTACAAAACCGAAGAAGGCCAGATGTTGGTGGACAACGCGGAAATCTTTCTGTCCAAGCACGCGGCTTACACCTTCGGAAACTATGCCAAGTCGCAGTTGAACCGCCTGATGAACAAGTCCGGACGGGCAAACGATCAGGTGGTCTCGAACGAGGTCAGGTCAATTTCCAAAACGCTGAGCTCTATCCGCAAAAGGGAAGGCCTGCAAAACATCCGAATCGACGAGGTGGACGGCGTGCCGGTTCTGACCATCAATGAGTCCATGCCGATTGACAAGTTTGCCAGCATAACCAACGAGATCAACAATGTCCACTTGGACTACAAGTCCAGTTCCCGCAACCGCAAGGCCGTGGAGCACAGCAAACTGGCAAAGCACATGATGCATCTGCTGCGTCTGTACATGATGGGCATTGACATCTTGGAATCCCACAAGATCGTCACATATCGCGAGGCGGAGCACGACCTTCTCATGGACATCCGCAACGGGAAGTACCTGAAAGAAGACAAGACCACGCCGACTGCTGAGTTCGACGAGCTTCTGGCGGATTACACGGCGCGGTTTGAAAAGGCGGTGGAGGAGACGACGCTTCCAAAGCGACCGGACACGGATAAGGCCAATGAACTGATGATGCGGCTTGTCCGCATGCACTATGACGGACTGTCAGGAGGAACGACACGATGACGGATATTGATAAGTTGAAAGAAGAATACAAGAATGTCAGAGCCGTGTTCGGAGCTTTCAAGTGCCGTTTGGACGCGGCAATTCAGAAAGCGGAGTGTATCGCCAACGCGGAAGAAATCGCCTACCAGAAAGGATATGAAAGCGGCAAAGCTGAGGCAGAAATCCAATTGCTCAATGAAAACGGCGAATGGGCCAAAAAGCTGAAGCAGACAGCCTATCAGAAAGGCACCCGGGACGGAAACGTCGAAGGCGCTCTGGCGGCGTGGGATATTGCCACGATCATCGTGACGCCGGAGGAAGACGGCGGCACCATTCCGACAAAGGACCTGAGAGAACTGTTCGACGTCGAATGTGACTATGAGGTTTTCAAACGGTATACTCCGAGCGAGGCTCTGGCAAAGCTTCAGGAGTACGACAAACAGATCCGGGTCGGAGATGAGGTCATTGCGGAAGGTGACGCAAAGTATATTGTCACGCAGATCAAGAACAATGACGGATGCAAAACATACTCCGGCATCAATTCCGATGGAGAGACGTTCTGCTATTTTGAGACGGACGGCGTAACCAAGACAGGAAAACACGTGGATCTCTCCAAAATGTTTTCTTCCATCCGGGAGGAATCAGAAAAGAATGAATGAGAATTACCGGAATCTGTTTCGCGCGATTTCGGCGAACGACCTTCCCAAAACAAGGGCCTATGCTCAGGTAATTCTCCGGACTAACAGCACGGCAAAAGACGCCCAGTTCTGCGAAAATATTTTGCAGAAGATGGATGATCAGGATAAGGCTGGACCGGAGATCCCGTATAACCTGAAGGGGGTTATTCGGACCAGCAGTTCGCCGTTCGGATTTCATGCGGACAGGTATTACCTTTCGCCGCGCGAGAAAACGGTCATCGAACACATCAAGAAGATGTATCAGGTGTCCGGGAAGCTCGCTGAGCTTGGGATCAGATACACCAACGCGGTTCTCCTGCACGGAGAATCCGGAACCGGTAAGACTACCTTCGCGCAGTACGCTGCAATCTTGCTTGGGCTTCCGTTCTTCTATGTGAGCATCACACAACTGATCGACTCCTACATGGGCAAGACGGGTCAGAACTTGGAGAATGTCTTCGAGTTCGCCAACTCGCAGCCGTGTGTCCTCGTCCTGGACGAGATTGATCAGATCGGCTCCAAAAGACGGGATGACGGCGGTGTATCCGGAGAGATAAAGCGCGTGCTCATTACGATTTTGCAGAACATGGACAGACTCCCGAATCATGTTGTTCTGGTCGCCGCGACAAACCGCCCGGACTCATTGGATGATGCTCTTGTTCGCCGCTTTGCGGTCAAGCACGAAATCACCCGCCTGAATTTGGAAGAAAGCGAGGCTTTTGTCAGTCGGTATATGTCAAGTCTCGGCTTGGGATGGGCAGGCTCCGTCAGAGCGTTCCTTTTGTCTTTGGGTGCAGACAAATGGAACTACACACCGGCTGAGCTTTCCCAGCATTTAAATGAAAAGATTGCCGAGGCGATCTACACGGGCGAGCAGGACCCGACGATTTATCTGAATTGAGGAGGACGGACAGATGAGGCGAAAGATTGCCAAGCGTCTGAAGAGGGAAATCGTCAAAATGGGGGCCGTCATCCAAAAAGACGGTTGGGATGTTCCGAGGAAAAGCGTCCCGAGAAAAGAGAACGGCTACATCTTCAAAGTCATGTATCGGGGCTGGTCCATATTTGCAGCCGGTGAAGATGAACTGGAATCCTTCAGAATGGTCCTGGACGTCATGAAAAACGACTGCGAAGAGATTTTTGTTCGCGAAAATAAAACCGATGGAGGAAAACAAGATGACCAAAGTTGAGCAGCATGCTAAGGTCTGCAAGGAACTGAATGAGCTTTACAGCAGAAAGAATTCTGATTACGGAGATTCTTTCGGCAAGAGCTATGAGGAGTTTGGCCCGGTTATGGCGGCAATCCGGATGGGCGACAAGCTCAATCGATACAAGGCTCTGATCAAGGGGCGTCAGCAAGTCAATGACGAAAGCGTCAGGGACACCCTGATTGATCTTGCCAACTATGCTGTCATGACGGTTGTGGAGATGGATCTGCAAGCGAAGGGCGGCGAAACATGACCGAAACAGAGACCAGCCGAGATCCGGTCGTCGGACGCCTTGACAAAGCCACACTCGATACATTGAGAATGGTGTACAAAAAAGGCACCAAAGTGGTAGCAATCAAGGTCTTTGGGTTTCCTTCCGGGAAGATCGGATACGTGAAAGAGGTCCTTCCAAACGGAAACATCAAACTCCGGTGGGAGTCCGGCGAGGACACCGAGATCATATATGGGAAAGAAAGCATCCGGGAATTCACTGCCGGAAAGTGCATCTTGAAACGAGACAAGGAAGAGGCGGAAGGCGGCTGCGATGACTTCGTGTGCGAGCGCTGCGGATGGAACATCGATGTCGCCGAAGCACGTCTCCAAAGAATCCGAAACGATGAGATGCACAGAAACCCGGACGGCACAAAAAGCCTCAGAGTCCAGAGCGCGAGAGTGTGATTTTGGGGTTGACGTATGTCTAATTTTAGTGTATAATTCAAACATAACCGAAAAGCATTTGATGAAAGCCACACAGTTCACTCTTTGTTCATGAAAGTGACACCTTGCCGTGTTAAAATGACTATGATGGAGAAAGTGTAGATACACTCCGAGATAGTAATTGAACGCGGCTGAGAGAAGCCGCGTTTTCCTTTTTTTGAGGTGAGCGCGATGATTGACAAAAGAGCGATCCGAAGGTATCATAAACGGGTAGATGCGAGACTTGCAGCGAGAGGCAAACGGTTCGACGGGAACCGGTGGGAAGAAGACAAACACCCGAGAGCGAAGGACGGAAAGTTCGCCTCCGGGAACGGCGGACCATCAAGGCAGAGCGAAAGCAAGCCAGCGGCGAATGCGGCAGGCTCGGCAAAGCCAGTTGCAAAATCGAGGATCGAGCTTGACGGACCGTCCGGAAGCAAGGGCTTTGCTGACAAGTACATGGCGTCGCATCCCGATGTCGCAAAGGAGGCCTCGAAATACAGGGGTGTCCTGAACAAGGTGAAAACCTTCAAGGCGGACGAGGACGGAACCTTCAGCGCAACAACCGGAGAAAGGCTTGACCTGACCGAAGGGTTCTGCGTTACCTTCCACCAAAACCTGAAGATCGGCGACGAGTACGGCGCTTATGATGACGACACGTATTCCAAGATGTGTGCCATTACGAAGCACGAACTCAAGTCCAGCGATGTCTACATCGGCTATTACGGGAATCCGGAAGTTTCGTTCAATTGCCCGGATGAGAAAACGGCGATGGACTTTGCGATCAAGCATAACCAGAAGTCGATTTACAACTGCAAGACCGGAAAGACCATTCTGAATAAGCACTACAATCCGGAGACAAATCCGATAGAGGGCGATAACGATGGCTAAGATCGATATTGGAAAACTGAATGAATCCGTTTCATCCTTTGTGGAAAACCCGCATTGGAAGAAGTATCTGGAAGAAGCTCCGTCCGGCGAGTGCAAGGCGTACATCAAACTGAACTTCTATCTCAGCGACATCGAATCAGATGGCCCGGAGAAAGACGCGGTGATCGACAAGATGAACGCCTACGAGGATAAGCTTGGCCTTGCAGACTGGAAGCACCTGCTGAAATACGCAGGGAACAATCCCTTCGCCGGTAAGTGCAAGAAGCGGATTGCAGAGCTCTCAGAACAATAAACGATACGGGTTGGTAAACCCCGGCATAAAAACCGAAAGCTTCCAATATTGCGGCGTGGTAGCAGTGGTAGCTCGCTGCCCTCATAAGGCAGAGGTCGTTGGTTCGAATCCAACCGCCGTAACCAAAGGTCGGGTAGCTCCCGAATGATCTCAGTAGCTTGTCGGTGTGCCTGAGAGAGAATAACAAAGGCCTTTCTGAAAACTCCTTGCGCGTGAACGGTCGTGCGCAGGCTGGGGCGCGAGTGAGATAATCTAAGAAGGGAAACCGCACAATACAGCCCTGTGGTGCAGTTGGTGAACACGTCGGCCTGTCACGCCGAAGATCGCGGGTTCAAGTCCCGTCAGGGTTGCCAATACGTCTCATCTGAGCGTGGCACAACACAGCCTGTTGACGCAAGGGCTGCACGGGCGAAATCAGATGCCGGGGCGGGGTTACATCCCACGGAGCGTCACCGTGCTCGCAGAAACGGACTCGGTATGTCCCAAACCATCGTGAGAGTATACCTTGGATGGCACAAAGCGTTTAGAAGTGCCCGATCAGCCTTCTGCGCGTATCCCGGACGGTCCGGGACCAAGGACTGTGAAGAGCGTGTTCGATTCCGCGAACTCGAAGGTTCGACTCCTGACAGTGCTGGTGCAATATCAGTCCTTTTTCATACGCGGAATGATGCCGTCCGGCGACGGCTGCGGCCTTGAAAACCGTGGGTAGCAGAGATGCTATGGGGGTCGGCACCTCCGTTCCGCGCCAGATGCAGTGTTGCCAGAGCGGTAATGGGCCCGCTTGGAAAGCGGAAGCCAGGTTGAGAAGCCTGCGAAGGTTCGATCCCTTCACGCTGCGCCAGATGCTTCGTTATGCCGGACGGCTCCGGTCCTTGCCTCGAAAGCAGAGGGTGCCCGATGAGGGCATGGGGGTCGGCACCTCAGCGAAGCGCCACATAGAGCTGTCGTCTAAGGGTAAGACACGAGGCTTTGACCCTCGTATGTGAAAGTTCGAGTCTTTCCGGCTCCGCCAGTATGGAAGAGTGGCCGAGTTGGTCAATGGCGGCGGACTGTAAATCCGTTGGCACTGCCTACACAGGTTCGAATCCTGTCTCTTCCACCACAAGGTCCCATCGACTAACAGGCAAGGTCACCAGCCTTTCACGCTGGCAATGCTCGGTTCAAATCCGGCTGGGATCACCACATGGGGTCGTAGCTCAGCTGGGAGAGCGCCTGCCTTGCAAGCAGGAGGCAGAGGGTCCGAGCCCCTCCGATTCCACCACAAGGTCTCTTCGTCTAAAAGGATAGGACGCAAGCCTCTCAAGCTTGTAATGCTGAGTTCAAGTCTCGCAGAGATCACCAGCACATCTGACCGCCGAGGACGCGTACTCGGGAGATACCCGCAGATAGACGGAGAAGAAGCGGGGCTGAGCGGCACGGTGCAGACCCGACACCCGCAGGGTCCATGCCGCAAGCGGGTATATGGCTCATTAGCTCAGTTGGTTAGAGCGCATGGCTGTTAACCATGATGTCGAAAGTTCGAGTCTTTCATGAGCCTCCACCAAGTGGCTGTGCTGCAGTGTTTGCATCGAAGCACCTCCTTTCGTAAATCCACACGTCTGCTGGCCGTGCTTGCGCTACGGTTGTTGGATGAAACAAAGCAGAGCCGTGAACCGGAACAACGTGCGTACTGGGAACGCACGCCGGGAAATCGGCACAATACAGAACTGTTGGCTTTGATTCCTGACTTGTACCGAAGGCTTCGGTCCCACCGAGGCGATTGATGTAGGTAGCATCTGGGGCTCATGAAAGCCGCAGGCCCGATTAAAGCTCCGCGAGACGGGCTATCGGGCAATACAGGTTGGTGGTGTAATGGCAACATGCCGGTCTCCAAAACCGTGCGATCAGGGTTCGAGTCCTTGCCTTCCTGCCAAAAAAGAATACGGAGCGTTGGCCGAGTTGGTAAGGCACCGGATTGCTAATCCGTGGTTAGGGGTAACTCTACGAATGTTCGAGTCATTCACGTTCCGCCATTTCCGGGTAGCTGCCGGATGATGTCAGAGCAGATGCACCAGAGGCCTGACAGAGAATATGAATGGTAGACCGACCAAAGCGGGGCGGAAGCCCTGCACAAGGCCTATGGCGGTACTACAAGTGAGGGCAACGTCGAAGGAACGCGACTGATTTGTGCGGGATGGCAAACCCACAAAAAAGAACAAACACGCCCCGCTGCGGGTGACAGCACCAAAGGAAGCTGAGACGTCCGGTTTCCGGGTCTATCACTTAAAGCGGGGAATAGGCCGAATAAAACAGGAACTTGGCCGTAGGGCAGTGAAAGTGCGAATGCGTTGTAGCTGGCTGATGATGGCAGACAGAGCAAACGGCTGTAACGACAGGACGTGAGAATTAGCCGTCTACTGAAAGGGAAAGAAATCCCATCAAAGCTGTTTGCTCACAATTCTATATCGGATACCGTCATGCCGAAAGGTGTGGCGGTATCTTTGCTTTGGGGAGAGAGCAGAAATGAGTAAGTCGAAGGATATTCGCACGCTCTGCGCCTCCTGCAGAGCAGAATACGAGGAAGCCGGATTTGAACTGATCAAAGTCTGGGTGAAAAACAAAGAGGAATGTGACTGGTGCCGCGTGAGACTGGGGTGGACCTATGAAATACGCGGAAAGAGACAACATCTTCGTAGCTCAGATGGCAAGAGCGCTGAATACTCCCAATTCAGGGGTCGCGAGTTCAAGTCTCGCCGAAGATGGACGCGATAGGCCGCAGTTTGCGGATTTTCTGCGGCGCTTTCATGTTAGTCGCTCCTCCGCCCCACGATTGCTGGCTGCTGCTTGGGAAGTAACAGTCGCGGGCAAACAAGCAATGCCGGTGGAAATCCGGCCTATTGACGAACCTACAGCCTGCGGAAACGCGGGCTTTTTCTTTTGGAGGAACTATGGAACTGATTCAGGTCCCACTTGACCAACTGAAACCTTATCAAAACAACCCAAGATACAACGATGACGCGATTGACGCGGTCGTCGAAAGCATTGATCAGGTCGGGTACATCACGCCGATTATCGTGGATGAAAACTGGCAGATCCTTGCCGGTCATTCCAGATGGAAGTCGTTGAACGAACTGGGTGAGGACAAAATTGACGTCATCCTCGTCCCGGGACTGACCGAAGAGCAGAAGCGTAAATTCCGACTGCTGGACAACAAGACGGCGGAGATTGCGTCGTGGGATCTCGATAAGCTCCAAGAGGAACTGGAGATGGTCGATTTCGGCGGCTACGATTTCTGGTCAAAGGAACTGGAACAGATGGCCGACAACCTGATCGCCGACAAGCCGAAGAAGAAAGTGATCATCTGCCCGAAGTGCGGAAAAGTTGTGCAGGGCTTGGTGGATATGGACCAATACGACGAATGATATGGAAAAACATCTTGTAACTATGAAACTGAGCGAGATTATTCCCTACAAGAATAATCCTCGTAAAAATAAAAGCGCGGTCAAGACCGTTGCGGAGAGCATTCGACAGACCGGATACAACAATCCGATTATTGTAGATGAGAACAAAGTGATTCTGGCCGGACACACAAGGCGTCTGAGCCTGATTCAGCAGGGAGTAGAAGAGGTGCAGGTGCTTCAGGTGCTTGGACTTTCTGAGACTGCCAAGAAAAAGTTCCGACTTCTGGACAACAAGGTCGGAGAGTTCGCGTCGTGGGACTACGTTGCTCTGACAGAGGAACTTGCAACGCTGGATTTTGGCGGTCTGGCTCTGGACTGGGGCATTGAGTTCAACATGGACGACGCGGAGCCGAAGGAAAAGAAAAAGAAGGAAAAGCCGGAGTATGTCTGCCCGGAGTGCGGTTTCCACTTCAAGGCCTGAGGTCGAAAGATGGTAGAACTGACACCGAGCTGCATGGACAGAAATCTGTTCATGAGAATGGCAAAGGATTATGTGGATACCCTCAGCCAATATGATCACGAAATCAAGTGGGATGAACTGGCTTGGGAACAAGGGATGTGGTACTCACAGTTTATTGTAGAGGACCGGACTGTGCAGGGATTCATACAGACTGAAATCGTCCCGTTCAACGTTTTTCCGAGTGCGTTTTATATTGCTGAGTTCTATGTTGTTCCTGAGGCAAGGCACCGGCACATCGGTACGGAGGCCGTAAAGGCCGCTACTCAGTCGTGGAGCGGGGATGCGTTTTTATATATCCTCGACAAAAATGTTCCGGCACGCTTCTTCTGGACCGATGTAGAGGCGGAACTTGGATGGAAGCGAATAGAAAGACCGGAGATCCGAAAAGAATCCGGATGTGAGCTCAGAGTGTACAAAACCTGAAAGGATGAGAAAGCGTGGATGACATTGTAAAGAAATACCGCATGCGCCGAGATGCAAGGATTGCGGCCAAAAAAGCCCACGCGGACGACCAGTGGATCACAATGCGAGGAACGCATGTCCTGATAGACGACGGCGGGCAGGTATCAAAGGGGCCTGAAAAGCTGAAAAACGTCGTGAAGCAGGGCGGCGGGTACAAGTCAAAAGCTGACCGGAAGTACGGAAGCAGCGACAAATACAGCAAGGCGATGAATAACGGCTGGAATGTGAAACCAGCCGTGGAACAGACAAAAAGAGAACGAAGACCGCTTGCAGACATACACAAAGAGTTTGAAGACAACAGGTACCGTCTGGAAGACTCTTTGAAGAAACGCGACAAGGCCAAAGAAAACTATGAGATGAGCAATGGCAATTACGATTTGTACATGGATGATCCGGGAACGTCTGAAGAGTTCAAAGAGATGTTCCGGAAAGACCTTGCCATGACTCAGAAAAAATATCATGAAGCAAAGAGCGAAGTAGACCGGCTTTCGGAGAAAGACAGAGCCTTGAAAAAAGAACTGTCTGAAGAGCGCGACGCGGTCAAGAAAGAAGACCAAGCGGCAATCAGGTCCGGTCCTGTGGCATACGTCAGGTCTGAAAAAGTCGTTACGGCGATTCGCGGCAACGAGAGCTTGATCAGAAAGAAAGATTACGAAAAAGGAGCTTGCGTGGACAAAAACGGCAGACTCTTGTTTGAGGCAACTGACGGCAAAGCGAGTCAGATCGACCTTGAAGCGTATAAGGACAAACTGAAAGACACCGTGTTCACGCATAACCATCCCCGGGGTTCAACACTCAGCGTGGATGACGTCAGCTGTGCCGTCGCTCATGGAATGGCGGAAGTGAGGGCTTGTCATCGAGACGGTGCATACTCTCTTGTCAGGCAGTATTCGCTGGATGGCGAAAAGCCTGCAAATTACATGGACTTCGCTTGGGACTATCAGGAAAGCGTCGCAAAGTATGACCGCGAAGTTATCGATCCAATCTGGAGGCGTGGACCGCAGGTACAGGAAACTGCGGACAGGTGCAATAAAATGTACGACGATTACCGCCGTCTGTGGCTGGAACTGAATTCGAAGAAATACGGATGGATTTATTCGGAGGAGTAGGATCATGAAATACACAAGGGAAGAACTGCAAAAAGGGGTCACGGTACTTGATAAGTCCGAGAAAGACTGCATTTATCGGGTCCCGACTCCTGAGAAGAAAAAACAACCGGAGAAGAAGACGGGCCGACCGGAAAGGACGTGACAGCATGGGACAGGCGAAACCGAAGATGGACGGAATTAAGGACAAATACCTCAATATCATCGAGCATGTCTACGGCATTCCGAGAATCCTTTTGGAAGACATGACCTATGACAAGATCGATGACTATGTCTACGACGAGCTGCAAAGGCGCGAAAGAGAAAAAGAAGCCGCCAAGAAGTGAGGATGACTTGAGATGGATGAGCTTATGAACCTCATGAGAAAACATTGGAAGAAGATCCTCGGGGAAGAGGAGACGGAAAACGAGGAGTAAGAAAGAAACGGCATGAACATCGTAAAATCTGCAATTGTCATCGAAGACGGTCCGGAATACGACAAACTGCTCCAGAAGATCGAGCGGATCGGACGGACCTGCTACAAGAGCGAAGACCAAATCGGCATTGGGAGTGCCGAGAAATTTGTCAACCGCCTGATTGCGTCCGGTCACGAGTCGGTCATCGAACACGGGAGCATCACGGTGAGAGTAATCTGTGATCGTGGAGTCAGTCACGAGATTGTCCGGCACCGGCTGGCGAGCTACAGCCAAGAGAGTTCGAGATACTGCAACTACACGGCGGATAAGTTCGGAAACGAGATTACCGTCATTGATATAGCAACAGGTTTTCAATATGACCTGTCAAGTGAAAAAGACATCAAGAAATACCAGATCTGGACCCAAGCAATGCTGGACGCGGAGAAGCACTACTTTGAGATGATCGAAGCCGGTGCAAAGCCGGAAGAGGCAAGAAGCGTGCTTCCGAACTCCACAAAGACAGAGATCGTCATGACGATGAATCTCAGAGAGTGGAGACACTACTTCCGGATGAGATGCAGCAGCAGGGCCCATCCGCAGATTATCGAAGTCAGCAAAATGATTCTCAAGGTCTTTGCGGAACGCTATCCTGCATTCTTTAGAGACCTTGCGCAGGAATACTCCGCCTGAATTGGCGTCAGCAGATACAATGAGGTGACAAAGATGGAGAGACATGTAGCAGCCTACAAGAGGCGCAGAGCACAAAGGCTCTGTGAGCGATACGGATTCAGATATGACTCGTTGAATTTAGATTCAGGACTTGGCTGGCTGTTTGGTCTTGCCACGGATCTTGGAATCAAGACAAAGGGTATGAAGATTCCTGAAATCTTCAAGGCTGTGAATGAGAAGCGTGCCCAGAAAGGGCTTGAACCTGTTGGACACAAGGGAAATGTTTCCGGAAAGAAGGGTTCATTCAAGCAGACAAGCCGGAAGGGACCGGAGGTCAATCAGTCCCTCGTGTCCAATGCGAAGGAGGAAGCCAAAAAGAATATGGCGACCTCCTACAAAACTGCGAGCGGAGCTAATTTCCCGAAGCCAAAGGCTGGCGCGAAGTTTGACAACAGTGTTATGTCCGGCGTTGAAAAGAGCGCAAAGGATCTCGGAAAAGAAAAGGAATTTGACGACATCGTGAAGAGCCTGAAACCGACCGATTATGTCTATATGAAAGACCCCGTGACGGGTGATCAGGTTGCTTCCGTTCCTGGCTTGGCTCAGCGTTTCGATAAGACAATGACCGGGCGGTCAGAAGAGTGCCAGAGGATCTACGACCAGAAAATCAAGAAGGGCGCACAGATCTCGAAAGACATGATTGATGCAGTCAACGGAATCGGGTGCCGTCTGTCCGGACTGGAGAACTGCTTCAAGGGCGGCGACTCCACGTCAAGGAAGATTTCTACCAAACGCAGCGAGGCAGAAGCAAGAGGAAAAGAAACCAAGACGGACGAAGGATACACTGCTGGTTTTGGTGATATCATCCGATTCACGGCCTTGTGTGACCACGATGACATCGCAGAAACGGTGACAAAGCTGGAAAGCGCTATGCAGAAGAAGGGCTATGAGCTCAACGAAAGAGACAATAAGTGGGTTACCGGAGACGGCAGCTACAAAGGCGTGCATGTTGAATTCATTTCTCCGACAGGCGAGCGTTTTGAGGTTCAGGTACATTCTACTGTCGCTCTGGCATTCAAAAACAAGGGTCACAGATACTACGACAATGCACGCGTGGAAGACGTGAGCACTGCGAATGGCAAGAAGCGCCACGATGCCGCCATTGAGAAATGCAAGAGCATCTGGAAGACTTGCCCGATCCCCAAAGGAATTGAGGACCTGAAACCGATCCCCAAAAAGAAACGGTAGATCGGATATTATCCTTGACAATGTACTAAAATTAGTGTATAATGACCATGGAGGTGAGCGGGCTTTGAGTGTGAGAAAAGAAGTGTTCTATTATCAGGATCGCGATGACGATTCAGGGATTGCTCGTTCGGTTCGTGATGAGACCGGGACCGACTATCAGTTCTGGAACTATGAGAAGCACGACTGGGTATCTCCGAAAGATTCGATTGCGATGGACTTCTGCCATGACTACGACAACACGCGCGTGATCAGTGAGGAGGAGGCAAAAAAGGCAATCGAAGAGGCTGAAAAGGAGATTGAAAGCCGAAAGTAAGGGGATGGTAGCTTGATTTCGATGGTCTGGCAGGCAGAGGCCTTTGCGAAAGAAAGGCACTTTGGACAGTTTGACCGCGCCGGAGTTCCGTATATCGAGCATCCGCGTGCGGTTGCGGCGAAGGTGGACACGGATACGGAAAAGGTTGTCGCGTTCCTGCACGACACGGTGGAGGACACCAACACAACGCTGGATGAGATCCGGAACAAGTTTGGCACTGAGGTCGCGGACGCGGTTGAATGCCTGACTCACAAAAAGGGTGTTCCGTATATGGAATACGTCAAGGGAATCAAAACGAACGACCTTGCGCGGAGGGTGAAACTGGCGGACCTGAGCCACAACATGGATCTGAGCCGTCTGCCGAAGGTGACCGATGCAGACCTGAAGCGCGTGGAGAAATATAAGGCTGCTTACGACTTTCTGGTCGAGTAAAGGCCGACCGGGCGTTCGTTCGAGATAGATAACGAGATTATAAGGACGACGCTCTGAGGGGTGCCGTCCTATATTTTTGCATAGGACGGTGCGAGATGGAAAAGAGCCGAGCGAAAGCGATTGCGGACTACCGCAGGAGAAGAATACAACGGCTGAGAGCCAGGTTCGACGATGATAACGACGAGAACAATGCCCCGGCACCGGCTGGCGGGCATGGAAATACAAAACTTCCGTTCGGACTTTGCCGGAGGGAAGGCATCAAGGTAGACCCGACATGGACCCCGAAGGATGCGTGGAATGCTCTGGAAGGCAAGGGATACTCTGCCAAGGAAGCCTATAAAGAACTGAAGGAAACCGGCAAGGTGGCTCCGAGAGCACCGCAGAAACCGGTGAGGACTCCTGCTGAGATCAAGAAGATGGGCAAGTCCGTTTCCGACCTGAAGAAGGCTATGAAGAAGCGGGATAAGCTCGAAAAGGACCTTTCGACGGCCAACGTCGAGATTTCGAGAGCGATTAACACCAAAACGAGGTATGAGTCCGCATCCGAAAAGTACAAGAAGATGGCCGACGAGATGGTCCAAAAGTACGGTTCCGAAGAAAACATCCCTTCAAAAAGAGAGGGAGAATACGGCTATCCTCCTTTGGCGAGCTATCAACTGTATCGTGACAACGAGAGAAGCTATGCCAAGGACGCCGAGAACATTGGAAAGACGCTCCCAGACCTGATGCGGAAGCACGAGGATATTCAGAAACAGTTGGCTGAGTATCCGAGCAAAGAAGATCACAAGAAACAGTATGATCAGGCGGTTGACGACCTGCTGTCCAGTTCGCCGTACACCGACAAGGTGCGAGACTATAGAACAATCGAGGAAGAGTCAGAAGGCGCGAGGGTGATTCTGGAAGAGGCAAAGAAAAAGGTCTCATACGCCCAATCGCATATCGAGTTCTATGAGTCGATGGCCCGGAGAGCAAGAGAACGTGGAGACGAGGAAACCGCGAAGTTCTATGAGGGCAACGGTCTTGCTTCCAACAGAAAGCTTCTCGAAGTCAATCAGGCCAATGTCGACAAGTACTCCAAACAGGTCGAGGACTATGACAGACGGATGAACGAGGCAAAGGGCGACGCTGCGGACAAGGACTGGAAGCAGATTTATGAGCTTTCGGTCGAGAAAGACACCGTGCAGGATGGACCATACACCGAGCTTGAAAGAGCGGCTGAATCTCTGTCAAGGGAAAAGGTCAAATACGTTAATCCGGTCAAGTATATGACTCCGCCGTCAGAGGAGAAGATCATCTTCGACCTGCGCGGCAGTGACAAGACAAGCGGCTCCTGCGCTTCTCTGGCGTTTGCCTATTTCGTAAACAAGTCCGGATACAGGGTGCTTGACTTCCGTGGCGGAGCATCACGACGGTTCTTCTCGTATAACTGCGGTGATGTGATCCGGAGACTTGGCGGAACGGTCACACACGACAGCGACGGCTTCAAAATCGCAAAAGACCATCTTTCGCAGGTGGAAGAGGGCAAGGAGTACTATTTCGCGGCAGGAAAGCATGCTGCGGTTGTCAGAAAGAAAAACGGAAAGCTTGAGTTCCTTGAACTGCAAGACAGAACTGGCGGATGGGAAGAGCTCAATGACTCCGTTCTCAAACAGCGGTTCAAGGTCAAAAGGACCAGTCGTCGCGGCAGTGAGTATTCGTATCTGATCAGCGGAGACAAGCTGACCGGAAATAAAGAGCTTATTTCCCTGACGGGATATATCAATACGGCATCGGACAAGCAGAAGAAAGGCGCTGGGGGTGGTATCAAGTGAAGCGGATCTACAAGGAGAACAAGGACGACAAGGTTTGGTGGCTGGACAATGAGAAAGCGATTGGAGAATTCGCCTTTACGCTTGACAAGAAAACGTTCTACAATCTGTTTGCGGACTATCCGGACAAACTGTCCGTGCAGGACTGGATCACGTTCAATGAGGAGAACGAGTATTGGGTGAAGTTCTTCAAAGAGAGGAACGAGGACTATGTGATGAAGCACGCCGAAGAGCTTGAGAAGCTTGGGCGTGAAGACCTGATCAGGGCAATCATGAGCTGAGCAGGGTATCCGGCAGCAAAGAAGAGGGAGAATTAAATACGTATCTTAGACGTCACTGAAAGGTGGCGTCTTTTTTATATCCAGGAGGAGCAAACAAAATGCCGAGGAAAAAAACCGAGACCGCACCGGTTGCTGAGGCAAAGAAGAAAAAACCGAGTACGGCAAGTAAAACAACAAGATCCCGAGAAAGCAAGGAGAAGACCACCGCGACAAAGAAGACGACTGCCCAGAAGAAGCCGAGGACCAAAAAGGAGCCGGAAGTCGAGACCGTTGTAGCTGAAATTGTTGACGATGGTAACAAAAAGAAACGTCGATACGGAAAAAACAACAATTTGATTCCAAATTCGGAACGAACTCCGAGCGAACGCCGAGAAAATGCAACAAAAGCCGGTATTGCATCTGGAGAAGCAAGACGCAAGAAAAAGAACCTCCGTGAGTTCGGCAAAGACTTCATGATGCAGACGACATCACCGGTCTTTCAAAGTCTGATGGAGACCCATCAGGTAGAAGAAGACGATATGACCAATGCTGCAGCACTCTTTGTCCGAATGTTCAATAAGGCGATGAGCACAGGGGACCTGAATGCCGCGCGGCAGGTTGTCGAGTGGGCAGGAATGGCACCGCTTCAGGAAATGAGGGAGAATGAGGCGGTTGCGAGAATGTCACAGGTGATCCAGCTTGCTCAGGGTGATACAGAAGATGAAGAAGAGGAAACGAGCGATGTGATCATCTATCTTCCGGACAATGGAATAAAAGTCGGAAGCCCGGAGGACTACGGACTGAACCTCACCGAGGAGTGATGACCGATGGCGACAAGGACTCTGCGTCCCCAAGAAGGTCCGCAGACGGCTTTTCTTGCCAGTTCGGCTTCTGTAACCATATATGGCGGAGCTGCGGGCGGAGGAAAGACCTACGCCGAGCTTTTGGCACCGCTGAGATACAAGGACGTCAAGGGCTTTAACTATACCATTTTCAGACGCGAGTATAAGCAGATCTTCAACGCTGGCGCACTCTGGGACGAGGCGATGGAGATGTACTCCGGAATCAGGAGGGCCGTGCCGAAGTACACGACCGGTCAATGGCTGTTCCGGGACAAAAAGGGAAGCGTCGTATCGAAGATTACCTTCGCCCACATTGAGAACGACCTTGCGGTCCACACCTATCAGGGCTCACAGCTCTGCGGCATTGCTTTTGACGAGCTGACGCACTTCACGGAAAAGCAGTTCTTCTATATGCTGACCCGTAACAGAAGTACCTGCGGCGTGCCTCCGTTCGTGCTGGCGACAACGAACCCGGATGCGGACTCTTGGGTGGCTGAATTCATCTCATGGTGGATTGATCAGGTAACTGGCTATGCGATCCCGGAGAGAAGCGGTGTGATTCGCTGGATGGTCCGAATTGACGACAAGGTCAGATGGGGCGATTCCCGGGAAGAACTGATAGAGACCTATCACCTGACTACCAAAGAAGAACTGGCGATGATCAAGTCGGTGACCTTCATTGCTTCGAGCATCTATGACAACAAGGCCCTTCTGAAATCTGACCCGTCCTACCTTGGCAACCTGATGATGCAGCCGGAAGTCGAAAGAGAAAGACTTCTCAAAGGAAACTGGAAAATCAAGGCGGCAGCGGGACTCTACTTCAAACGCTCTCAGGTTACGATGGTGGATGAAGATCCATTGATGATGAGGGAGATTGTCCTGACGTGCAGAGCGTGGGACCTTGCGGCAACAGAAGACGACGCGGCAAAAGACCCGGACTACACGGCTGGCGTCCTGATGGGCCGATTCAGGAGCGGAGAAGTGATTGTTCTGGATGTGATCAATCAGAGAGTCAAGGCTGGCGAGGTCGAAAAGCTGATCTACAACACGACCGTAGCGGATGCGCAGAAATACGGCTTTGCCTACAGAGTCCGTATCCCTCAAGACCCGGGTGCGGCAGGAAAGATCGTTGCAAATTCCTACGTGCAGAAGCTTTCCGGGTACTCCGTGATCACGGAGAGGGTAACCGGAAGCAAGGTCAACAGGGCAACGCCGTTTGCGGCCCAGTGGCAGAACGGACACGTAAAGGTTTTGAAGGGCGAGTGGAATGATATGTACTTCAAGCAACTTGAGTCATTCCCAGAATCCAAGCACGACGATATGGTCGACGGTAGCTCTGACTCTTTCAACGAACTGAGCAAGCCGCTGTTTGACCCGAGCAATCTCATATAATTCTTTTGTAAGGTTGGTGTATCTGATGGCCGACAAAGATGCGATTAGACGATACAAGCAAAGACGCGACGCCAGACTTGGCTTCAAGACATCCATGCACTATGACAGCGTGGACGAGTACAGGAGACGCCGCGCGGAACGTCTTGGAATCCGCCTTGACGCCGATGACGATGAAAACAAGGGTGGGACGGGAAGACGCGGCGGCGGTCATGGAAACACCAAGATCCCCTTTGGGCTTTGCCAGAGAGAAGGGATTGAGGTAAAGCCCGGATGGACACCGCAAGACGCATGGAACGCCTTGGAGGGCAAGGGCTATTCTGCTGGTGAGTCATACAAGGAACTGAAAGAGACAGGGAAGGTCTCAAAGAAAGCGGGCGGAACGTCCAAGACTGCTGCGCCGGGGAAGAAAGACTATGTAGCGATGGACTATGATACCATTGCCAAGGAGTACGAGGACCACAACCGCCGTTATAAGGAGTCAGAAGAAAAGTACCGGAACAAAGGAAAGAGCATAAAGGCGATCAATGCGATGGCAAACCGCATCAAGACCATGAAGGAGCGCGGCGACTATCACGGAGAGAGCTATGAAGAGCTTGAAAAGGCTGCAAACCAAGATCCGTCTGACCTTGACGGAGACTCTTTTGCCCGGTACTATGCGCAGACCTTTGCGAAGAAGGCAATGGACATGTTCGGTCGCGATGTTTTTTCAAAGAGTGATGACGAAGTTGCCAAGATGGCGGCGGAGAGAGTGGAAGAGCTTGAAAGCATCAACTTTGCAACGCTTAACGAGGAGCGTGCCGCGATCCAGAAGGCGATGACCGAAAAGGCAAAAGAGAAGTATCCGAATATATCCGATTGTGATACGCCAATTGCGCTTGAGGCAAGAATGCGCGGCGACGACTTCTTCCAGACCGGAGACCTCCTGTCCGGCACGATGGCTTATCATGCACTTGACACAAAAACGATCGGCGGCATCGGAAAGGCGATGGATGGCATTAAGCAGAAGTTCCCGGAACTGAAAGGGAAACTGCATCCCTTCCTCGTAGGCGATGATGTGGAGGCAAATGCGTATGCCCACTGCGAAATCAGCGCGTGGAGCGATGCGCAGGTTGTTTTGAGCAGCAAGAGATTCGGCGACGGTGAGAAGCTTCAGGAGAGCCTGAAGAACGACGTGAAGGAAGGCTTCCATCCGAGAGGGACGGCAAGCTTTGAGGCGGTTGTTACTCACGAGTACGGTCACGCAATCGACGACTGGCTGAGCAAAACGTACAAGGAAGAGCTTGGCGGAAAGCCGTTCTGCCAATATGTGATCGGCAGGATCATGGAAAACCACCCGCATGAGGATAAATACAGTATCATGCGGAAGGTGAGCAAGTATGCGGTAAACAACAAGTCTCCTGAAGGAATGGAGTTCCTTGGTGAGGCGTTTTCGGAATACTGCTGCGCAAAGAAGCCGAGACCTATTGCAATGGAAGTGGGGCAGATTATGAAAGAGTTCATCCAAAACCCAAAGAGTGCTCTTGAACCGAAAAAGCCCAAGTGGACGTTTGCGCCGCCAGACGACGAAGACGACGCCCCACTGTTTTAATTTAAGAAACCGAAAAAGTGGCTGGTCTGCGGATCAGCCTCTTTTTGTCGTTATACAGGGAGGAATAAGCAATGGATACTCTCGCAATTGCTCTGTACCGGCAGCGAAGGGAAGAACGCCTTGCTGCGCGTGGGATCAGAGTCAAGAAAAGGCAGTACCGAAAATCCAAGGACCTGAAAAAACTGGATAAACAGCCTCCGGTGCCGACCTTCCGGAAAGACGCAGACGGAGACGATGATCAGCAGAACGAGCAGAAGCGAGGCGGTGGCGGCGGTCACGGTAATACGAAGCTTCCGTTCGGCCTGTGCCAGAAATACGGCATCGAGATCGGCGATGGATGGACGCCAAAGGACGCGTGGGATGCTTTGGCCGGTAAAGGTGTGACTCCCGGAGAAATTTACCGGAAACTGAGAGCAGGCGAAGAGATCGGTCCGGATATCAAGACGGAGCCGCCGAAGAAAGATCCGGTCAAGACCATTGACGGTTCCGGTGGCAAATACTATCTCAAAGACCTGAAGGCACGTCAGACTTGGGGCTATCGTGGCGAAAGGCCGTGGGCTCTGGAAGGAACGCCAGAGTGGCGTGATGATGTGCCGGAAGACGAAAGACACGGATATCGGTCTACATGGCTTGGCAGATTCGCAACGCTGACAGACATGTATTACTTCCTGAAAAGGAAGGGCGTGGAAGAGTTCATGGACCCTGAGACAGGAGAACTGGTGAATCCGGTCGAGATGGAGCTTCCGACCATGCTTTATTCGGACGGCGAGCGTGGATACAGCGCTATGGCGATCGGTATGAAGAAGGACCTGTATGCGATCACCGGCACTGACTTCATGGGCAAAAAGCGAGCTGTGAAGGAGTTCCGGTCTCTGGAAGACGCGAAGCAGTGGCTTGAGCGTCACGGCGTTTCCGAGGATGACGTGAAACTGTCTCCCGCACTCAAAAAGAGAGAGACCGAACGTCTGAGCTGGCTGACTTCCGACAAAAAAGAATACGTGGAGGTCGACGGCGTCAGATACGGCGACCTGAGAATGCAGAAAGAGCGCTATGGCGGATGGTATGAGTTGTTCGGCGAAGATGAGGACGGACGACAGAAGAAACTGAGCTTCTCATCCAAGACCGAACTGCTGAAATACCTGAAGGATCAGGGCGTCGAGAAGGTCAGAGACCAAGACAAGAGCATTGTGAATCCGACCGAACTGGATATTCCGGATGCTCTGGTGAAAATCGACAACACATCTTATCAGAGCTTCGAGTACCAGCTTAGAGGCGGAGACCTGATGCTTTACGGCACAGATCTGGACGGAGAAACACACTCCATCGACTACATGAGGAAGTACGAGACCTTCGAGGCCTTCAGAGAGAGGATGGCCGAAAAGGGCATCGAGTCCGACGACTGGATCAGCGAAGACGACGAAGTCAAGGAGCATATCAAGAGAGTCAAAAAGGAGCAGGAGGATCAGGAACGCCGGAGGAAGGAGTTCCCGAGCAAGGCAGTTCCGGTTCTTGGCGGCATGTACATGGAGCCGAAACTGGTTTGGAACGGTCCCGGCAGTTCTTTGGAACTGAGAGGATACGACAGCTACGGCAGAGACTATTGCATCGCCACGCAGAGCAACATGGCTGACATGATCGACCTGATGGAAAAGAACGGGCTGAATCCGGGCGACCTTATCAAGGACCATGAGCTTCGGGCGGAATACGACCGCATTGACAAGATCAGGAAAGACTTTGACGCTACGGCGGAAGACTTCGGATCTGGCAAGTATGCGGATATCTCTGTTTCTGTGGATAGTCTCGGGGAATACCGCCTTGTTGGATACGAGAGAAGCGGCAAGCTGCGCAGACTCACCTACGGCGGCGACATGTATTCTCTCACGGACCAGATGGAAAAGGGCGGTATCACAGATATCGACAAGTACATCAAGGACGACAAGATCCGTCAGGAGTACGAGACCTTCAAAAAGCGTATTGCAGAGTTCGAGCAGAAGGCAATCGATATCGACGGCTACAGACTGTCAGACGTTGAAGTTGTGGCAGCGGATGACCCCGGCAAGTTCAAGGTGATCGGCTACGACAAGAAGGGCAGCAGAAAAACAATGTCCATGAGCACGGACATGTATTCCACGGTTCGGTATGCCAAGTCGAGAGGATTGAATGTTGAAGACTTCATCAAGCAGCCGGAGGTCAAGCAGGCTTATCAGGAGTACAAGAAGATTCAGGAGAAGTTCGATTCTGAGGCCAAGGACTTCGGCGGCGAAAAGTATCTGGACCTGAAAATGGAGTATGACAGTGACGGATGGTACCGTCTGAAGGGCACAGATATCCGAGGCAGACGCAAAACGATTGTCGAATCCACAAGCGCCTACACGATGGACGAGAAGCTCAAGACCTCCGGCATGAGCAGCGACCTGACGATAGATTCCTTTGATCCTTCCGAGAGTATGAAGGAGCGGAAGAAGGTCCTGCAAAAGGCCAAAGACGCGGTTGCGAGCGGCGAGTATTATGATATGGGCGTTGACGGGCAGGCCTTTAAGTCTATCCACGCGGACAAGATCGGCGACAAGTGGTCCATCAAGGGTATCGACATTGACGGAAAGGAAAAGCAGATTACCGAGACCTCCGACTGGGACGAAACGGTAGACACCCTTGAAAAGTTCAATGTTAAGGACTACAAGCTTCTGACAAAAGACGGGACCTACGGAAGACCTGCGGACGGCATGCGTCATGTGATGCTGCTGAGGGGAACAGACGGATCGTTCCGGGTATATGCGGACAGCGCGTCCAAAGGAACGCACGCTGAGGTGTACTCCACGACGACCGAGGAAGCAGCCAAACAATGGCTTCGAGATAACAATGTGGATACCGGCAGCATCAAGACCAGAGGAATGAATCCGAACGACGATGCGCCGAGAAGCCACACCCAGCCGTCCCTGAGCAAGTTCGATGTGTACCGCATGGACCGGATCAGCAAGAGCTATATCGACGACCTGACAGCCGATGAAAAGAGCGAGATCGCCGAAATGCTGACAACGGTATTTCAGACGGGAGCTTATCGTGTAGCGAGAAGCACATCGAGCTTCGGCGCGATCATCGAGAACGGCTATAAGAGCCAAGTAGAAACCGGCAAAGGCGGTTCCGGTGCTGCGCAGGACAAGGAACTCAGAAAGAAAGCCTCCAAAATCTTCTACGGTCACGATGGCCTTGACGACAAGGATTATGAGAAGTGCGGCTATATCGGATTTGCGGATGAAGCGGAAGACTGGGACGACAGTGCACATCCGGGCTATGGCGGCAGAAGCCCCCTGACCTACACCTTGCGGAAAGACACTATGAAGGACCGCACGACCTACACCTACGGCGATTCACTGAATACGAGACGCTGGATGGCCTGCGCTGGCTATGCCGGGGACAAGCCGACAATCGAGGGCATGTCTGCATTGGACAGCGACTACTACGTCAAGAATGCTCTGGAATCCTACCGAAGGTACAAGAACGGCGAGATCAGCTACAAGGAAATGTTCGATGATATCCGAAGGTATGCAAACAACGGGTACATTGAACTTCAATTCCACGGCCCCGTTACGGTTGCGGATATCGAGAAGGTCTCTTTCAACAGCAAGAAGGATCTGGAAGCGGCGTTCAACAAAATGTCCGACACCCGCAGAAAGAAAGTCATCGGACTGCTGCGCCAGAACGGAGTCCAGTTGATCTATCGAGAGAACAGACGAAGCGAATTTCAGGACGCTTGGGAATGGATAAAAGATCAATATCCAGGTGACTTTTCGGCAGAAGTGTGATATAATATAAAGGGTGATAAAAGATGAAGCTGATAGGAAAACTGGATGGTCTTCCACTCTTTGAGGTCGAGGAAGGAAAGTATATCGCCGTCAATCCGGACACGGAAACCTGCAAGGTCCTGTGGAGCTGGCTGGCGGTCCTCGGCAGATGGTACGACACCTTTGAGAAGTGCGACGAGTGCGAAGAGGAAGTGGCGTGCCTGCATCTGATCGAGCAGAACAAGGAAGAGCTTGCGGAGCATCTGACCACCATCGAAAAAGAGAAGGAGTCGGACGATTTCCAAGAGTGGATGGAAAAGCAGCAGGAGTTTTATGACTGGCTGGACAGCAACCGGGAGTATGACTTCACGGAAGGCTACGTGGACGAAGAAGAGGACGAAGGCTGACAGTTCTCTATTTTGTTTCCACGGCGGATGACAAGCGGCACTTTACAAGTGCTTTAAGGTTTACGGTTTGTTCATGAAAGTGACACCTGCTTGTGATAAAATTGCTATGATGGTATAGGTGTAGGGTGCAAAAGGAACCGACACCACCAAAGAAAACATTAGGACCCGGTAACGTTCTTGGCGTTACCGGGCTTTTTCTCTTTATGCGCAGAAGGGCGCTGCCCTTCCGGAAAGGAGGGCGCAACGTTGGCAAAGACCAAAACACGGAAACAGGCGCAGTTCAATATGGACTTCGCGGACGGCACGGCCAAGATGCTGGAATCGTATACAGGTGTGCAGGCGGTGCGTCCGCTGAATGACAGAGTGTTCCGGGGCGATGGCGGCTACCAGAACATGCTGACCAAGTACGGAACGTCCAGAGATGCAAGCGAGTATTACAACTACGTTGCGGATGCGGATGTCACCGACATGGAACTGGCGACGTTCTACGAGCAGAACGGTTTGTTCGCAAGGGTGATTGACGCCCCTGCGGAGGAGGCCGTGAAGCACGGCTTTGAGATTGTCGATCTGGAAGACGACAGCATTCAGGGTTTCACCGACGAGTGCCTTGATGAACTGGACTGGGAAGAAACTGCGATGCAGAGCCTTAAATGGGCCAGACTGTTCGGCGGTTCGATTGCGGTGCTTCTGATCAATGACGGTCGAAGCATCGACAGACCGGTCAACTGGGACCAAATCAAGTCCATCGACGATATCCGGGTGTTCGACCGGTCGGTGATTTCACCTGACTATTCGAGCATGTATGAATATGATAACCTCAAAGGGCAGGACCCCTTCCGGACCAGAGGCAGCAGACTCGGATATCCGGAGTGGTTTCACGTTTCCGGCAGAAACGGATCGTTCACTGTCCATGAAACCAGGTGCCTGATTTTCCAGAACGGAGTGCTTCCTGAGAACACCACGACATCTCAGTATCAGTTCTGGGGTATTCCGGAGTACGTCCGAATTAATCGGGCGATCCGGGACGTGGAGATTGCGCACGGGATGGCACCGAAGATGCTGGACCGTTCGGTGCAGGCGATCTATAAGATGGCAAATCTCTCCAACCTGCTTCAAACGGAGCAGGGAGAAGACGTCGTTCTGAAAAGGCTGAAGATCATCGACATGGCAAAGGGCTTGATGAACAGCATGGTCCTTGACGCCAACGGTGAGGACTACGACTTCAAGTCCTTCTCCTACACCGGAGTCTCCGATGTCATCAACACGACCTGCAACTATCTGTCTGCGCTGACCAATATCCCGCAGACAATTCTGTTCGGAAGATCCCCGGCTGGCATGAACGCAACCGGCTCTTCCGATTTGGAAAACTATTACAACTATGTAGAGAGAATCCAGAAGCGGATGCTGCGAAGCAATTTGCGGTATCTGCTTTCTGTTATCCTCCAAGCGGGCAAACACACCGGCGAAATCAAGAAGATCCCCAAAATCAAGATCGAGTTCAACTCCTTGTGGTCCATGACGGAGACCGAAAAGGTTGCTCTGGACCTTCAGAAGGCACAGGTTGAAAGTGCCAAGGCGCAGACCGCAGCGGCTTATGTGCAGATGCAGGCGATCGATCCGGGCGAGGTCCGGAAAAAGCTTGCTGATGAAGGCGAGTTCGATGTGGAAACGCTGCTGGATGATTTCAGCGAGGAAGAACTGGAAGAAAACGACCCGAAGAATCAGCAGCAGGAGGGCGGAGATCCGATGGCTGCAATGATGGGTGGCGGCGATGGCGGCGGCGAGAATCCGTTTGCCGCGATGATGGGCGGCGGCGGTGAACAGCCGCAGGCCCCAGAGAAACCCGCAGAGCCAAAGCAGCCGGAACAGCAGCCGAAGCACGAGACTCCGAAACCTCCGAAAGAGGAAGAAGAGCTCAAAAAGCAGCTGACGAAGAAGACAGAAGGCAATTCCCCCGATGCGGCCCCTGAGGCGACAAAGCTTCCGAAGGATATGGACTTCTCTGATGAGGTCAACAAAGACGCTGAAAACGAGATTTCCGAAGAGCCGAAGGAAGAGATTGTGCAAAAGCCCGAGCCGCGCAAGCAGGAAAACGTGTGGGACAAGCTGGAAGTCAAGGACACCGAAGACGAGAAGCCGATGGGCGGCGTCGGAGTCCTGATCATTCAGGGAAACAAGATCCTGACCGGTACCAGAATCGCCGGTGACGCTGGCGGCTATGGCCTGCTTGGCGGTCCGGGCGGTCACATCGAGTACATGGAGACTCCGGAAGAAGCAGCCTGCCGGGAGACGGAAGAAGAGTTCGGAATTCGACCGATTGACCTGAAGGAAATCGGGACCATCGGCGACGATGACGACTCTGTCAAGGTATCTCACATCTTCACAGCGACGATGTACTCCGGAATCCCGCAGTGCGACGACGTGGAGATGAGAGAAGCGGTCTGGCACGACCTTGCCGACCTGACGAACATGCAAGGCCTGCTGTTCAAGCCGTTTGCCGACAGCCTTAATATCCTCCTTGAAGAAATCTATCGTGAGGATGAGAAAGGCGAGCCGGTCTGCATCTCTGCTGAGGAAGCAGTCAAACAGATTTGATGTTATAAAGCATTGACAGTGTACTAATTTTAGTGTATAATACAGTTGGATTGCGAGGGGTAGAATGCTGAGCAAACAAGGCGAGCGGCAGCTTGATGAGATGGCCGCGATATCTGAAGAGCTTGGCGCTATCGTTCCGAACAACGGCTGGACGCCTTATGCGAGGAAGATCCTGCTGAGGCTCCAAGAACTGAGTATCAGTCTTTTTGGACAGTCTGAGGTCCGAGAGGATGCAAGCATCGGAGAGATTCTTGCGGCAAGGAAGAATACGGCCCTGCCGGATGACCTGACAGAACAGGAAAAAGCGCAGGGCTATTACTTTCGGACCGTTAACGGCAACAGTATCAAGTTCAGTTCCGAAACAGGACTCCCTGTAGATGGACAGCCGAAAGCGTTTGGCGCACAAGACCTGCAAGAGATGGTCGACAACGCTCTGGCGAGTATCGAGGCCAAGCGGGAAGGCAAAGAGCCCGAAGAGCCGGAACATAGAGACAGATACAGCAGTCCGTATCCGATGGAGCAGATTTCCGCCGAGGGCGAGAACTTCCCGTGCAAGGGGTTTTCGGAGAAAAACCTTCAAGTCCACAAGGAACAGAGGCACCCCGAACAGTACGCGAACATGACTGCCGAAGAGTATAACGAGCACGCAAAGAAACTTCTGATGAAGAAATGCGGCCCGGACATCTGGGGCTATCGCTGTTCGGATGGGAGCATCTGCCGGTTCAACAGACTCACCGGCGAGTATGCGAAAGGATATCCCGGAGGGAATATCAAAACGTGTTTCTATCCGACACGGCTGAATGCGGCGGACCCGACAGATATAGATTTGGATTTTGCGAGGAACTATTTTATGGCGAGGAAGGAAGCGGAACAGTATGATCGATAGAGAGGACTACTTCAAGCCGCACATGTGCCCGGTCTGCGGAAAGTTCGAGTTTCCGACACACGGGTCCTATGAGATCTGCGAAGAATGCGGATGGGAAGACGACGGAATGCAGGAGACCGATCCTGAGTCCGGTGGTGCCAACTGGGAAGGACTGGCAGGGTACAGAGCGCTGTATCAGGCTGGGAAACATAAGCTTCCTACCGCCGAGAGACGGGAATGGCTGATCGAAAACGGGTATCTCCAATCAAAGAATAGCTGACCTGCCATGTGTAGGAACAGTTTCTGAAGACGTTTCGCAAGAGCGAGGCGTCTTTTGCTTTTTAACGAAAGGTGGTGCGTTATGGCTGATGCTGTAGCTGAATACAGAAAGCGGAGACAGCAAAGGCTTGATGCACGCTTTCACCGCGATGCCCCAGAAGAGGAGGCAAACGGAAACAACAACACGCCGGTCAAAAGGACCGGTGGACATGGAAACACGCGCCTGCCGTTTGGCCTGTGCCAACGGTACGGTATTGATGTAGACAGTTCGTGGAGTCCGAGAGACGCATGGGATGCTTTGGCAAAGAAGGGCGTAACGCCTGATGCGGAGTTTGCCAAGCGGAACGGCGGGACGAGCTTTATCAAAACAAGAAGCGGTGCAACGTTCAAAAATCTGAGTTCGACCAAAGCGAGCAACGGAAGGTACACTCTGAGAGGTGACTTTACGGACCACACTTTGAGTGGAAGAGAGATCACCGCGCCTGATTCTGCATTCCACACGTTCCTGAACAAGGAAGAAATGTATGCCTGCCTTCAGGAACACGGGATCAGCAGGTTTAAGGACCCGGATACCGGCGAGATGGTGAACCCGAGCAAGATGAAGCTGCCAAAGACGGTTGCCAAGGTCGGAGAAACGCGGTACAAGGATCTTGTGCTTGGAACGAGATACAACAAGACCGGGCACCCTTACAGCAGACGCGGCTTCACGGTAACCGGTACGGACTTCACCGGGCACCGCACAACCTTGAAGATTTTCGAGAAGATTTCCGACGCCAAGGCCTACGCCGCCAAAATCGGCTGCAAGGAATCTGACCTGAGGACATCTCCGGATCTCAAGAAGTACGCGACGCCGAGGATCGGCTGACAATCAGAGAGGGGTACAGAATGGACGAGAAACCCGGAAGGGGTATAGATGTACTCCGAAGAAAAAGAGTCCGAAACGGGCAGGTAAGAGAGCACGGCGAGATTTCTCCGAGGCGGAGACCGACTTATCCCATCTCCGCCGAGAGAGAGTGCATGCGCGGAACCTTGGCCTATACCGAGATGGTGATTCAGACGGTGCAGCCTGCGATCAACAGTGTGATGCGGCAGTACGTGGAGCGCGGCGAGGTACGGCAGGACGCGACCGGAGAGTTTATTTCAACCGCGAGAGGACTTCGCATGGCGGCGGCTGAAAGGCTTGACCGCAAAAAGGGAGCTCTGGCAAAGCTCGAAAAGCAATATGCCAGAAGCGGAAGCATTGCCAAAAACCACTCTATCGCGGATTGGAATGATCAGGTCCGTGATGCCCTTGGCTTTGAGATCAACGTCAAGAGCTATCAAGAGGATATGGAAAGCATGGTCCAGCGCTGGATTCACGACAATGTAAGCAAGATTCAGTCGATCCCGAACGACTATCTTGCAGATGTCGAGTCGATTATCCGATGGGGCTATGAAACCAAACAGCCGAAAGTCAACGTCTACCGGAAACTGGAAAAACTGATTGGCCTGACAAAGTCCAAAGCAATGATGATTGCAAGGGACCAGTTGGGAACACTCAATTGCCAGATGACGAGATACGAACACGAGAGCGCTGGCGTCGGAAAGTATAAGTGGATCACCAAACGAGACAGCCGGGTAAGAGACAGCCACAGAGCTTTACACGGCACGGTCCACAAATGGAGCGAGCCCCCCGCTGAGTGGTACATGACGAAATCAAGAGGGATTGTGTATACCGGAAGATACTGCCACCCGGGCGAAAGCTACGGCTGTCGCTGCGTAGCGTCGCCGGTATTTGATATAGACATTGCAAAACGCTATCTGGCGAACAAATTTAAGCCTTTGTAGAGTAAGAAAAGCGTTGACACTGTACTAATATTAGTGTATAATAAAGGTGGTCGGAGAGATGGACAATTCCGTTAATCGATATAGGAACCGCAGAAAAACGAGAGTTGCCGAAAGACGGCAGACAAGGCTTGACAGCGTGGAGGCCTACAGACAGCGCAGAGAGCAGAGGCTTCAGGAGCGCTTTGACGCGAGTGCACGTCTGGCCTACGGAATTGCAAAGAGCATGGGTATCAAGACCGAGGGCATGGAGCCCAAAGAGGTCTGGGAAGCGATCCGGAAGAAAGACCCCGGCGCTGCTGAGGCGGCTGCAAAAAGCTTCGGAAACAGAGGTCCGAAAGGCAATGTGACCGGAAAAAGCGGTGAGCGCAGCAAGCAGACCTCCCGCGCGAAGTATCAGGGAAACTGGATGCCGCCCAAGGTCAAGGGCCTTGATGCCGCGACGGTGAACAACACGCTTTCCGGCTGCGATAAGGTCGGCGGACAGCATTATGCCAAGGGCACCAAGGTCGCCAATGAAAAACCGACGCTGAGAACCTTTACCACGCATGGTATGGATCACATCCAGCAGGTGGTCGAGAAGACCAATCAGGCTGCGGACGTGATTGAGCAGATTCAGGGCAATCACCGTTTTCGCGGTGCCAAGATGGACCGGAAACTGATGCTTGTGTCTGCTTGGTTTCATGACACCGGCATGGACGGCGGCGACATCAATTGGAGCAAAGACAACGGAGACGGTATCCGTGGCAATCACGGCATGAACTCCGCGATGCATATTCTTGAGCACTCTGCGGAACTTCAAAAGCTTGGCGTCAATCCGAGTCAGGCCGCGTTTATCGCCTTTGCCCACACGAAGAGTAAATCCGGAGTCAATGACCTGATGAGTCCGGAAGACTGGAAAACCGGTCTTGACAAGATCGAAACCGCCGTTAACGAGTATAATGAGCGGAACCCGAATAAGAAAATCAAGTTTGACCGCGACTCTGTGTTCGGCGGGGAACCGAACGAAGAGAACATCCGCCACATGGCTTCGCAGGTTGCGGCGGTACGTCTTGGAGACGCCAACAGAGAAGCCAACATTCCACTTCGGGCCCAGAGCGGCGGTAAGTACGACATCGACAAGATGGCAACGCCGGATCAGTGCGGGTCATGGCAGGATGAGGTCAACAACTCCAAAATCAGCATCAAGGACGACAACGGAGTGCACGACCTGAACGATGACAAGGATGGATTCATCGGGGAGCTCGGACAGGAAAGCAGAGACTTTTCCAAGAAGGTCGTTCTTGGTGAGCGGAATATGGTCAAGGTTGACACGGTCTTGCATAACGGCAGTCTTGCTTTGAGCGTGTCACTCCGAGGCGGAAACGATGTTCCGCACTGCACGGTGGAGGCGCTTCTGGAACGCTGCGGCGAACTGAATACCATCAATGGTATTCCGAGAAGCATGCAGATCAAGATGACCGGAGTCAAGAGCGCGAATGACATGAATCCGAACGCCACGGGAGCCTATGACGACATGTGGAAACGGATTGAGACCGAGGTTGACAAGAAGACCGGAAAGCCGAAGTACGGCGGCATTGACGCCCTGACGCTTGTTTGCGAAGATGGAACGAAGATTGAGTACAAGAGAGAACCGAACGGCGGAAACAACAGAGAATTGAACAACGGAGGGAACAGCAAATGAAGTATGTCGGCAAGAGCGTAATTCGCGGCGATGTGGTCAACTATAATTTCACGGCTGATGAAATGAAGACGGAGAAGGACTGCTTCCGGTTCGCGGCTGTGGCCTGCGGCTACGGCGAGCTTGAGATCGTCGAGTGCCGTGGCTATTCAGACATGGACACCCACGAGAACTATTGCAGCTTCAAAACGCAGAAGGACTTCGTCGGTAGTCTTGACAAGGTCAAGAAGATCGATGCTGATGTGATTGAGGTCCGCACGAAGGTTGATGGGGCCCGCGTAACCATCTCGATCACTCCGTGCTGGGATAACGAGGCAGGAAACATGGTTAACGTGTCTGGGCCGGAGGAAGCGGTTAAGAAAGTAGCCGCCATGATCCAGAAGAAAAACGGCTGATACATCAATCGGAGGTAAAAAGCATGATTGGTCCGTCCCCTGAGTTTACAAGCAGCAAGTACTTTGTCGCAGATCCCGAGTGGCACATGCTTCCGGGGGCTTCCGACAAGGACAAGAAGGAACTGGAAGAGTTCATGAACGGCGGCGGTTATCCGAACATCTGGAAATCGGAGAACCCGAAAATGAAGAAGCCCTACTACACATGGTCGGGCAAGATCGTCGATAAAGGTTAATAAACAAAGCGTTGCTGACCGGCAACGCTTTTTTCATATCCGAATGGCGGTGATTAGTTGCATAAGATCGGCTACATCACTGCAGAGCTGAGCCTGCTGTGTCAAGAGTATAAGACCGCTGAGGAACCGAAGGCGTCAAAGTTGGGCGAGGAGATCCGGAAACTGGTAGAGTCCCTGACAGAGAGCTTTGATCAGGTCCGTAATGACGGCGTGTTCTTCGCAGGTGACTTGGACGACCATCACCACGAATACGAAACCCTCTATCCGGGCGATGAGCGCAAAGAGCATGACGACGCCGATTCCAGCGAATATGACTGGGTCACGATCAAAGGCACGCACGTTCCCCTTGATGATGAGGGAAACATGACCGGCGAGGTTGCCAAAAAGATCAAGGCTACCTCAAAGGGACCGGCAAAATCAGGAAAGCGCGAACTGAATCTGAGCGAAGGCACAAAGCCCAAAAGAACCGATTATGACTTGGACCCGATGGACGGGCACCAAGAATTCATACGCAAAAATGTGGACAAGCTCATGCCCATCTTTGAAGAGAAGGGCATGGACGGCGTGAAAGAAGAGTGGCTCAAGGCCAGACTTCAAAACGCGACCGGAAACCTCCGACGCATCAATGATCAGGAAACCGACGAGATCCTGCAAAATGGCATTGACAAAGGTGTCGCCAGCATGTGGATCACCGAATACGATCCTGGCGTCAAGGAAAAGCTTGCACATCAACTGACAAAAAACAGCGAAATACATAACGCGGCCTTGAATGTTATGTATAAGAACTATCAATACCACTGCAAAGCGCAGGGCAAAGAGGCTCTGCCGTTTGAAGACTTCCTTGTAACACCGGTTAAGATGTACAGGGGCGGGAGCGGCAAAGAGCACAAGAAGGCCCTTGCGTTTTCTTCTTATACGTTTGACAGAGCAGCTGCGGAAAAGTTCAAAGCCAGCAATGAAGGCCACGGCAGAGCTACTGATGATGGCGTGATTTACGAAGCGGAGATCCGCCCGATTGACACCTTCGGCTCTTTGAACACGAGCGGCGAGATGGAGATTTTTGTCCCCGGCTTTATTGCACCGAACGGAAGATTCGATGCGGACGAAGAGTCGGAAGGTGATTCCTCATCCAAAAACCACGGCAACACCAAACTGCCTTATGGCCTGTGCAGGAAGTACGGCATTGAGGTGCAAAACGGCTGGACCCCGAGGGAAGCTTGGGAAGCGCTTGCTGGGAAAGGCGTGAGTGCCGCCGAGGAATACAAGAAACTCCGCGAGCGCGGTAAGGCAGAACAAAAAACTGTCGTTTCCCCGGAAAGACACACTGCTGCGAAGAAGTCCTGCATAGAAAAGCAGACGGAAGTAGCCCAGCAGACGAAAGAGCTTAATCGAAAGATCATCGATGCGACGAACCGCAGAATTGATACGGAGTTTGGACCTCTGTCCCGTGCCAAAAGCGAACTTCTCCAAGCCGAACGCGGCGCGGTTGAAGCCAAAAAGAGAAAAGACATTATAGCCGGTAGGACGAAAGAAGAGCTTGAGGCAGAGGCGGACGCCCTTTATAAGCGTTTCAGAGAAGCAGAAGAGCTCAACAGAAAGCTTTACGATAGGCCGGAGCGAGGCACGCCGGAACGCGCAGAATGGGACGAGTGGTGCCAACAGCACGGCGGATGGGACGCAATCTCAAAAAGGATTTCTGAGGACCTCATAGCATCAGATGGAACGCGCGAACAATATAATGTTTTAAGCAACATCATCAATAACGATTACGACCGATACGGTCCGGACGGCGGATATAAAGAGGCCAGCAGAAAAGTACGAAGCGTCAAGAAAAAGATTGCAGGGTACGAAAAAGAGGTTCAGGATGCAGAGGCCGAGGTTGAAGAATACAAACGGCAGATTGCGGAAGCGAAAGAAAGTCTGAAGCCGGTCCGGCAGGAATACTACGATTCCGTCAAGGAAAGATTTCCGACATTCGACGACTGTAAGACGGTCGAAGATATCGCGGAGCGGCTTTCTGCTGAGGGTGCCTTTGACGGGGACGACATCGTGTGCGACTTTGGACAGAAGGTGTCTCTGGATACCGCAAAGGCGACAGCGAAGTCATTTGTAGACTATATCAATAAGGTGCCGTTCATGAAAGGGCACTGCGGGCGTCTTGTGATTGAAGACATGACAGCCGAGGACGCGAGCGTCTACGGCTACTCACAGAGAGGCAAGGGTGTCCGCCTGAATAACCGGTTCTACGGAGACGAGCAGAAGTTTGAAGAGTCTTGGCAGCGATGCATGACGGACAAGTTCCATCCGCCCGGACTTACGAAAGACAGCGTTGTCCAGCATGAGTATTCTCATCAGATGGACGACTACATGTCAGATGCCTTAAAGCTCCACAGCGGTAATTTTTCCACGCTGGTGATGAACGAGGTTATGTCCAAACTCGGAATGAGCAGGGACGAGTGCAAGAGAGCCGTGTCCGTATACTCCGTCAACAACAAAAGCGGCGGTGACGTCGAGTGGTTTGCGGAAGCGATGTCCGAGTATACGGGCAGCGCGAATCCGAGACCGGTTGCGGTTGCGGTCGGCGAATGTGTTATGAAATACGCCCAGCAACTTCAGACGCAGCGTCATGATGCCGCTGATGACGATGGACGGTGGGTCACCACAGAAAACGACCATCATGTGCATATCAATGAGGAGGGAGTCCCCGACAAGGGGAATCCTTATGTGCTTGCCACGATGCGCGGCGAGGGACCAAACCCGAAAAGCCGCGAAGAACTGGTGAGAAACCGACTCCGGAAAAAGAGCAAGCAGGTAAAGGCCCTGTTCCAGAACCTTGAAGATGCGGAACGCGACGAAGAAGCCGCATACGACGAGAGAAACAAGGCGGACAACGCACTTCGCCGCTTGAATCTGCAGCGGAAGATCGTTGAAAACGACAAGAAGATGCTTGAAGACATAGGCTATGGCGAAGGCGATAAAGAGGTCATGGAGAGAGACCTTGAAGAGCTCAAATCCGAAATGGACAGCATTCTTCAAGGCAGGAGCAAGTGGAGCCTCCAAGACGAAGAGAAAAAATCATTCACCGAAGTCGAAGCCAAGTACAATAAGCTTGACTTTGCGATCAAGTCTTATGACGAGTGCTATGGTCCGGATGCTTTCTCTGAGGAAAAGGTGAGTCAGGCGGAGGAACACGCAGCCAAGGCCAGACAGAGGGCCCACGACGCAACCGTGAGACGAGAGAAGGCGCACAAGGAAGCACATGCTGTTTCCGAAAAGCTGGATCAGGAGCGGTTTCTTACAAGTGATGAGAGGTCATCCGCGATTCAGGAGATCCAGCATTCGTCTACATGGGACGGAATGTCCGAGGAGGCGAAGACGTCTGCGTTTGAAAGCCTGCAAGGGGCGTCTGATGCGCAGCTGCTTCTGTTGCAAAAGACAGCCGGTCATGTTAGAATCATGGACGGCGAAGGAAGAGTTTCTCCCTCCGGCGCTGATTCGTTCTATTCCAAAGGAACAGGGACGATCACGATGTCCAAAGAGGACATGCAGAAGCCAAGTATCCTGTGGCATGAATACGGTCACTATCTGGATGACCCGGATCAGAGCGACTGCTATTCACATAAGAAGCGGAACTTGTCCAGCGATACGGAATACAGGTCTTCTCTTTCACAGGCCTTGTATGATGGAAGCGCGATGCACAGCAAAGAATCCGCAGCCGATATGAATAAGCTGCTGCAGGAGTCCGGTGTGGAAGACTACACAATCGAAGAGAGTCCTTACGGACATTATCTCATTGTGAAGAATTCCGAGGGCGGTATGATAGAAGACGCCTATGATACGGCGTTCTTCAAGATCGCATCTGCTGTGGACAGCCAGTTCAACAAGTTCCAGTTCTCCGACAGCGAGTATGACGACTACCTGAGGTCAATCGGATGCCCGCTTTCCAGCGAAGAGCCAAAGTATGGCGACTACATAGAGTTCTATTATACGCCGAAGCGGAGACTTCTCCGGGAGCGTGAGAAACACAAGGGCGCAAGAGAAGAGTACAATCGTCTGCATCGAGAATACAGAGAGAAGAGAGAAGCCGCGATTGCCAAGAACACGGACGAGTACTACGACAAAACCCGGGAATACGAGGAGCGGTGCAGGCAGCGCGAGAAAATGATCGGTCCGGTTTCGGATATCATTTGCGGTATGTTTAACGGACGCGGACCTTGGGTTTGCGGCGGTCACAGTTCGGACTATTATTCCAGAAGCACAGCACCATACAGCGAGGCAGTAGCTAACTACCACCAGATGCGTATGATGGGCTGGACCGAAGGACTCAACCTCCTGAAGTCTATTGCGCCGAGTGTCCACAACAGTCTTGAAAAAGCCTATGACGAATGGCTTTGGAGGAATGTAGACCTATGATGACAGAACAGAACGAACTAATCAAGCTGTTGAATGACGGCTTCTTTAACGATGCTGAATTCTTCCAGAAAGCCTACATCGACAAAAAGGGCGTCATGGATATGGACGGCGTCACGAGGCTTTGGGAGTCTTTCCGTGGCAGAAAGTACACGATGAAGTACTATATGGTCCACGGGAACACGATCCCAACATGGGGAGTACCAAGCAGGTACAGAGACCCCGACGAAGCAGAAAAGGTTTACAAAGCCTGCCTTGAAGAAGGCGTAACTTGGCAGGAGAAGCTTAAATATAAGCCTCCGAAGTCAAACGAGGTTTGGTAAACCGCATAATATTGTGAAGAAGCACTGAGCAAAAAGCTCGGTGCTTTTTTAATACCTGCGAGATGCTTAAAAGCGTTTTGCGAAAGCTGCACTGTTTCTTGGAAGGAGAGATGCAGAGATGATACTTCACGGAGTCGTGCGCTACGACAGCATGCCCATGCCGAGAGCGTACTTCACCCCCGAAGGTTACCTGAAGGACAGGCCGATTCTGACCTCCTGCGGAATCTTCGAGTATACAAATCCTGACGGGAGCGTCAGGCGGGAGCTCCGGCTTCCGGAGGATGTTTTTTCTCCTGAAAGCCTGAGAAGTTACATCGGAAAGCCTGTTGTTCTGACTCATGAAGCGGGACTGATTGACAAGAACAACGTGGCTGAAAACCAGATTGGAACGATTCTCAGCGAGGGAGAGCGAAGTGGCAATGACGTCAAGGCCGAGATCATCATCCATGACACGGACGCTATGAAGTCTGCTGGGCTGAAAGAGCTGAGTCTTGGATATAACCTCGATTTGGATGAAACGCCCGGCGTCTGGAATGGTCAACGCTACGACGCTGTTCAGAAGAACATCCGCATTAACCACCTTGCTCTTGTTCGCGAGGCGCGAGCAGGAGAACAGGCGCGGCTGAATCTTGACAGCCGCGACCAAGTAAATTTGCTCAAAGGGGGAAAAAGAATGAGCAAGAAAACCAAGCGCGTTCCTCACGCTGATGCCGTTCTTACTGACGAAGAGCTGGATAAGGCGCTTGAGGAGTACGACAAGAAGTACGGCAAGACCGAACCCGCTGCCCAGACCGATGCAGACGATGAAGAGGTTGTTAAAACCGAAGAAGTCGTCGAGCAGCCCGCCCCGTCTGATGACGTGGAAGCAACGGTCGAGGCAGTCAAAGCACGCCGCGACAAGCGCGACGAAGAGGGAGATCCGGAAGACGTCGATGCTGCAATGGGCATGATTGCACATCAGGACGAAGACATCCAGACCCTTATTGATCTGGTGGACACCCTCCGTGCCCGTCTGGACATGACCAAAGCCGCCAATTCCGACGAGGAAGAAGTCCCGGCTGAGGAAGAGCCCACCGAGGAAGTTCCCGAGGAAGAAGTCCAAGCGGACGAAGTTGACGACCTCGAAACCCTGAAAGGCAACGAGGACGCAGACGACGTCGTCGAGGAAGAAATTCCTGAAGACGAAGAGGAAGAGCTTGTGACCGACGCCGACGAGGACGAAGAGGTTATCCCCGAAGACGAGGAAAACCTTGACGAGGACGACACCGTGGACGAGGAAGAAGAGGAAGATCTGTTCGCCGAAGACGGCGAGGATTGCGAAGACTACACCGGCAAGCGTATGAACGCCGATTCGGTGGAGCGTCTGGTCAACATGAAGATCGCCCTCGGCGAACTCGGTGACAGAGTCGGAATCAAGGGCCTTGCCCGCAAGCCTGTCCGTGATGCAAAAGTCGCTATCATCCGTGCTGCCGGTCTCAAGACCCGTATGGACGGCAAGAGCGACGTCTACGTCAACGAGGCTTTCAAAGCCGCCCGTGACATCATCAAGTCTCGCAGCCGCAAGACCACTGCGGACCAGAAGAGACAGATGTACAACAAGAAAACTGCACACATGGATTCTGTTGACGGCGGATCTGCCTTCGAAGCCCGCGAGCGCATGATCGCCAAATACAACAAGGATCGCAAGTAATTAATAGGGAGGATATCCAAATGAGTGCACAGACTGTTTATCGCTTCACTACCCCTGTCGGTCAGGCCGGTGGCATTTACGACCTGGCCCCGTATGAGGTCAACTCTTTCATGAATGAATCTGCTGACGGTGCTCTGAAGTTCGGCATGGGCGTCGTGCAGGGGGCCCAGCCCGGTAAGGGCATTGCCGTTCCTACTTCCACTGCCACTGCCGCCAAGTTCGAGGGTATTGTCACCAACCGCCGCACTTCCGAAAATGCCATGTTCGGCGGCGTCGAGCTGAATCAGCACATCACCGTTGGCGTTATGCGCTATGGCCGTATCTACGGTCTGCTGGCCGCAAACGAGACTCCGGCTTACGGTGATCCCGTGTATCTGGTCGTCTCCGGCAATGACGCCGGTTGCTTTGCGAAGACCAGCACCAACAACGTTGCTGTGAAGGGCGTGTTCCTCAGTGGCGCTCAGGACGGCATTGCGCTGATCGAGCTCTTCCACCAGGCTCAGGCGTAATCCGAGAATTGACAGGAGGATAATGGATCATGAAAAAGACTCACAACAAGTACGACCGTTTTGAGGCCGCTACCATCAAGCGCTCCGCAATCCCTGCGTCGCTGCTCCAGATCGAAGGCCTCGCTCGTTTCGACAGCGCAGACGCCGCTTCCATCTGGTTTGCCCGCGAACTTGACTATGTCAAGAGCGAAGCCTACGAAGCCGAATACCCCGAGCTGATGGCCTATCAGCTCTTCCCGATCGACACCGAGGCGGATGCTGGTGCAGAAACCATCACCTACTACGTGTACGATAAGGAAGGCACTGCGAAGGTCATTGACAACTACAGCACTGACCTTCCCCGTGCTGATGCCTTCGGTAAGCCCAGCACCGCGTATGTGAAGTCCATCGGCGTAAGCTATGGCTACAGCGCTCAGGAAATGCGTGCTTCCCGTATGGCCGACAAGCACCTCGATGCCCGCAAGGCTGACAGTGCCCACTACCAGATCGACGCCGAGATCAACCGCATTGCATGGGCTGGCGATCCCGACCACAACCTGCTTGGTATTCTGTCCGCTGGTCAGAATGTCCCGACCTACACCATCACCGCAGGCGCCACCACCGGCCAGACCTCTTGGCTGAAAAAGGATGCTGATGAGATCCTTCAGGACCTCATGAACATGTATTCTCAGGTCTCCAAGACCACCAAGAACATCGAGCGTCCGGACACGCTGGTCCTCCCGACCAACATTCACACCGCCCTGTCCATGAAGCGTGTCGGCGACACCGCCGATACCGTCCTGACCTTCATTCAGCGCAACGCTCCGTGGCTGAAGAAGATCGAAATGGCCGCTGAACTGAATGACGACGAAACCAGCACCAACCCCTATGCAGCCGCCTCCAACGGCTCCGGCGTTGCTCTCCTGTACACCAACGACAAGAAGAAGCTCGCGATCCACAATCCTATGGCCTTCCTTCAGTACCCGGTGCAGGTCCGCAACCTCGAAACGATCGTTCCCTGCGAAGCTCGTACCGCAGGCCTGATCATTCCTTACCCGATGTCCGCGCTGATTGCGATTGGCGTGTAATCGGCATAGAGTAACCGCAAGGGGCTTCTCCACCACAGGAGAGGCCCCTGTTTTTCAACAGACTTTTTAGAAGGAGAGACAAAAACATGAATATTACCAATACCACTGATAGAGCAGGAAACGCCCCGAAAGTGATCGGCTTTGGAAGCAGGTTCTTTGCCCAGCCCGGTGAAACGATCCAGATCCCGGACCGCATCGCCTACTGCGACGAGTACGATGAAGACGGCAACAAGACCGGCAGAAAAGTCATTCTTCCCGGCATTCTGGCACAGGCCAAGCTCGGCATGCTGACCTACGAAGAGACCAAGGCCGCAAAGGCTGAGCCCGTCAAGGAAGAGGCTCCTGCCGAAGAGGCTGCTGCTGATGCTGCGGCAGAACCGGAGAAGAAACCCGCACGCGGAGGCCGGACCAAGAAGGCTGAGTAAAGGAGAACGTCCATGACTGCATTCACCGAAGAGGAATACACGAAGTTAATAACGATGATCAAAACCATCGGCGGCGGAGAGTTCGACTCCATGTCCGAAGAAGATTTGAAGTTCTGGATTGACTTTGTGCAGCCGATGGTGAGCAGAAAGCAGTTTGGAAACCTTTACTATCAGGCGATTACTCTGATGATCTGCCACAAGCTGAAAATGGCCGGATTCGGTGAAAACACACTCGGCGACCTTGGAAAGATCGGAAACGCCTATGCAGCGTCCAGTGTGTCTGACGGCGGAAGCTCTATCAGCTTTGCAAGCGCCGGTCCGGGCAACCTGCAGGCGGACGCGGAATACACCATGACGATCTACGGTACGCAATTCCTGCAACTGAGACGCATGGCGATTGTTCCGATCCACGTCTCCGGAGAGGAGAACTTCTATGGCAGGGTTTGAGGCGATCTACAAACAGACAGTAACGCTGTTCAATCGTGTTCCGATAGCTCACGACAGCGGAGAGTTCATCTGGTACCCGACTGTGCTGGAAGGTGTGCACCTTGTCACGGACGAGTCCGCATCGTGGAACAACAACGGCGGTATGAAAAACGACAATGTGCGGCTGCATATCCGGTATCTGGTGTCCGGGACCGACGCGCTGATCAAGTGCAGAAACCCGGGCGAAACAGAGGCTGTGCAGAAGAAGTACTACCTTCCGAAAGAGTACCGGCGTCTGCTGGCCCCGGAAGAGGCTATCACCTTCCAGTTTGGGAACAAGTACTACGACTTCTTCATAGAGGGCGAGCTTGACGAGGATTTTCCCGTTCCAATCAGTGATGTGTCCTTTACAAGGCAAGGATTTCTGGACTACATGAACACGCGGTACGACCATGTGTTCGTGATTACGTCAGTATCCCGATACAATCTGATCCCGCATTTCGAGATCATGGCGAGGTGATAAGCATGGCGATTCTGGGACCGACTTTCAAAGACCTCACGATGAAAGACCAGTTCATGACCTGCAACATTCACTTCGCGAGATTCAACGGAAACTTCCGGCGTGCTCAAATCTGGTTTGACAGAACGCTTGTGGAAAAGATGCAGCCCTTTGTACCACGTAAAACCGGCGAATACCTGAGAAAGATCAATCAGGAAAACGCTGGCAAGTGGGGAACCGGAAAGATCGTAACCACGGTCCCGCCTCAAGGTAAGCGGCTATATCCGGGAATCAACCCGAATACAGGGCGACCGTTCCACTGGACGAATCCGAACACGCAGCCGAGATGGGGAACTTACACCTATGAACGCTATAAAGCTGATTTCCTCAAGGGAATCAAGCACATCATAGTCAAAGGGGAGTATCCGAAGAATGGCTGAGAAACAGTATCAGCAAGATGTGGATGGTTATGAAGAAGTAACCAAGGCTCTGATGAACATGGTCCGAAACTATCCAGGACTCCGCGAGGATGAGGTTGTCATGTTCAACACGGCAGAGCCGGAAAATGGGGTTACGGTGTTTGCGACATCCGGTTCGTTCATCATGGATGACCATGAGAGCATAACCGGGCATGTTTGGCAGACCTGCCTGTATCCCTTTACGATCATTTATAGGGCTTCCGGATTGAATGAGCGCAGGAAGATTGAAGTTCAAGAATGGATGGACACCTTCGCAAAGTGGCTTACCAGACAGCCCGTTAATATAAACGATCATACCGAGTGGCTGAGTGACTGGCCGAAACTTACGGGAAACCGGAGAATCCGACAGATCAGCCGCCAAACGCCTGTCTACCTCAGTCAGGAGGAAGACAGCAAAGTAGAGAACTGGATCATGCAGCTGCAAATCCAGTATCTCAATGAATTTGACCGATGAGGTGATGCAGATATGCTTGAAAGAAAATATCTCGTTCATTACGTCAAGGTGCCGACCAATGTTGACGACTATGCGACAAAAATCGGCACCACAAACGAAAGTCAGATTCAGTGGACCTGGGTTCGCATCGGTCAGCACCTCGAAAACTTCGCTGAAGAAATGAACCCGCAGGTCGATATCCGGAAGAACATCTGGGGTTATCAGACCGCAATCCACAACGGGTATCAGGTCAGCAGCAACGTGGACACCTTCTACGAGACTGACCATGAATCTGACAACGACTACTATCTGGACAAATTCCTCGAAGCGATCGTGCTTCATCGCTGGCAGGGTGACATGTGCAGGACCGAGCGCGTTGATGCTCGTGTTTCTCTGGATGTCATCACGGGCGGCGTGATCAGCTCTGAGGCCGGAAACCTTCTGTGGGCATGGAAAGAGGATTGCTACCTCGTTCCGCAGTCTCACGGCGGCGATACTTCCGGTGCGCAGATTCCGTTCCAGATCTCCAACCTTGGAAACAGGGAAGATGTGACGACCAAGTTTACTGTCACAAACAAAGTCATGGCAATTGCGTCTGGAAGCTGAGCTCGCTTTACATCTGCAAAGCGAGGTGAGTGTCTTTGATTGAAAGAAAGTATCTGGCGCATTTTATTGACGCAAATCACGTCTACACGCTTGACGCAAGCAACCTGCCGAACAACTTCACGACTTCAACGAACTACACTCGCCTTGGCGAGCACCTTGAACAGTACAGCGAGGAATTGAATCCTCAGGTGGACGTTCACAGGAACATTCTCGGAGAGCCGTATGTGATTCATGCAGGATACCAGCCGCAAAGCTCTGTAGATACTTTCTACGTCTCGAACAAGCCTACTGACGCAAACAAAGCGCTCAGCGATTGGATTCAGAATATTGTGCTCGAACGTCTCACTGGAGACGATACGAGAACGACCATGATCGATGCAATGATCGACATGGGTGATCCGACCGGTCTTGCTGTTTGGGCGTACAAAGAGGACGTTCTTGTCGTGCCGCAGACATTCGGCGGAGATACGTCCGGTATACAATCGCCTTTCCAGATCATCAAAGCCGGAAAGAGAGTGAAGGTGAAATTCAACCTCTCCACTCTGAAGATTACAGGATTGGCGTAGCAGTATAGCTTGGGCCGGTTCTGATAAAGAATCGGCCTTTTAGCTATTTGTAGGGGCAAAACGATTCAAGAGGAGGTAATTGAATCATGGAAGAACGTAAAACCGCAAATCTTACGCCGGGTGAAGACGGCCTGTTCGTAGAAGACGGTTATATCAGGATACCGGTATATAACCAGCTCAAAGAACAGATTGGAACATTCAAGTTCAGCCCGACCGACGTCAACATCATCAACCGGTACAACGAAGTAGCAGATAAGTTTGGAACGGTCGTGAAACCGCTTAGAAACACAAGCATTGATCCGAACGGCGAGGCTGCGGACGACGATTCCGTCAGGGCTCTCAATGAGGCCGAGAATGCAATGATCGAACTGTTCGACTATCTGCTTGGCACCGATTCCAGAGAAGCGTTTTTCAGTCAGGTGCACGTTTTCACGCCGGTCAACGGCAACTTCTACTGTGAGAACGTCTTCAAGTCCATAGGGGCTTATCTGGAAAAGAAATTTCAAACTGAACTTAACAAGATCGATGCCCGAATCGATAAGCATGTGCACGGGTATCGAACTGGAAGACATAGACGCGGCGACCGATGAACTATCGGCTTCCGCAAACTCTCACTGTAAACGGACGGGAAGAGCCGATCCGGTGGGAGTATACAGCAGTTCTGGATGCTATTGCGGCACTTAATGACGGGGACCTTGAAGACTCGGAAAAGGTCCTCGCTTTTTTGTGGATTATCTACGAGAACTTTGAGCACTTCCACAGAGAAGACTATGCGCCTGCATTTGAGGCAGCTATGAACTTTGTGAACAACGATCTTGATGAACAGAAAAAAGACAACATCAAGATGGTCGACTTTGAACAGGACTTCAGGCTGATTGTCTCGGCGATCAACCGCGTGTCGGGAAAAGAGATCCGGGATGAGGACGACGTCCACTGGTGGACCTTCCTGTCGTGGTTTATGGAAATCGGAGAATGCACCTATTCAACGGTGCTGAGTATCCGAAGCAAAAGAGCGAAGGGAAAGAAACTGGAGCCTTGGGAAAAAGAATTCTTTGAAGAAAACAAAGACATCGTGCTGCTGCATCCGAAGCTTACGGCGGAAGAGCGCAGACAGCTTGAAGAGGATGAACGCATACTGAAAGAACTGCTTGGATAAAAAAGCAAAGGTGGTGATGGCTTGTGGAAGATGCGATTACAGTAATGGCGAATCTATCCACAAAAGGCTTTGAAAAAGGCACAAAAGAAATGACGCAGGCGATCAAGTCGCTGACCAGAACCGCGAAGTCTTTTGGTAGAACAATGCTTTCCACGATCGTCGGTGTCGGCTCGGTTATTGGTGTTCTGACGAAGTCCATCAGCACCTACATGTCACAGAATGAAGCGCTCAGTCAAAGGATGAACGCGATCTGGACGGCTCTCGGAAATGTACTCGGTCCTATCATCGAGCAGATTATTGAGTGGATTTCCACAGCGGTATCGTATTTTCTTGGATTCCTGCAATTACTTGGTGTTACCGGAAAGTCTGCTTCCGAACTGTCGAAGCAGGCAAAGAAGAATACGCAGGAACTTCAGAGAACCTTGCTTGGGTTCGATGAACTGAATGTTTTGCAGGACAATACGCAGCAAGATAAAAGCAACCCATTGCGGGACCTTGAACCGTCCGAGTTCATGAAGAAGATTGCCGACCTGCTGAAAAACGGAATGTTTGAAGAGGCCGGAAGAGAACTTGCACGAAAACTGAATGAGATGATAGCGAAGATCCCGTGGGGAGAACTTGGTGCAAAGCTCCGGTACTACTTCATGGGGCTCCTCGATTTGCTTTATGGGTTCGTCGATGAATTCGACTGGAAGGCGCTTGGCGCAGGAATCAGGGACTTTATTGTAAACCTGTTTTCAAATCCTCAGGAGATTGCAGAGAAGATCATGCGGCTGATCAAAGCTGCGTGGGATGCAGTGCTTGATTTTATCTGGGGCCTGTTCTGGGGAGATACGGAAGAGGAACCCCCTCTGATTGCAGCCTTTAGAAAACTCGGCGATAAGATCTATGAGCTGGCGCAGGATATTCTTCCGATACTGGAACGGCTGTACAACGACTTCATAAAGCCGACTATCGACTGGCTGGTAAATGAGGCGCTTCCGAAAGTTGTAGACTTTCTTACGAAGGTCGTAGACAAGATCGATGCATGGATCAACAAAAACCCTGATAAGGCAGTAGAACTCTTGAAGGGTGCTGTAGAACTGCTGATCGGTCTGAAAGTTGGTGCATGGTTTAGGGATCTGATTACCGGCGCGACGAACGCAATCAAGCCGGTCACTGACCTTGTGAAAGCTCTGGCCGGAGGCGGCGCTGCTGGTGCCGGTGCAGCCGGAAGTAGTGTTGCAGGAGCTTCCACTGCAGCATCTACGGGGGCGGCTGGCGCTGCATCAGCAATTGGCGTTTTGGGCGCTGCGGCTGGCGGTGCTGCTGCTGGACTTGGAGTTTATGCTGTTTCTTTGTGGGATGCAAAACTCAGTTCGGATTATGCCAAAGAAGCGATGGATGAGACGGGCGGCTCTGTCGAACTGATGGCGCAGAAGATGAACGAATTCCAAGTGACCGCAAGTCATTTGGATGAGTGTATGAACGACACCACCGGATACACTACCGCACTTGGATGGAGCATGCAGGAAAGCAGATATGCTATGGAAGCATATAACGAATTCCTGCCGATCCTCGCCGAACAGCTTGGACTTACCACAGAACAGCTTCAAGCTCAGATTGAAGCCGCAGGCGGAGACGTTACGAAGATCGAAGCCCTCGGGAATGCGATGGCTACTTCCGCGCAGGCGATGGAAGAAAACCGGGAGTCGATTGCGAAAACCAATGAGGAGTACAAAACCACATCTGGCGAAATCACGCAGAACGCTCAGGAAATGGCTGCTGGCGTAAACGCTGCGACCGAAGAGATCAAGACTCAGACGGAAGCCAACACGGCAGCGGCAAACACTGCGGCAACCCAAAACGCAGAGGCTATGAATCAGAACGTGTCTGGACAGTACAGCGAACTGGAAGGCGAAGCGGCAACTCACGCTGAAAACATTCTGACAAAGACCGATTCGACATTCCAGCAGGTAGCCGGAAACGCAAGCATCTGGGGCTCAGATATGGTAGGCAACTTTATTTACGGTATTCAGTCGCAGATGCCTGCGCTCGAAGCACAGCTTCAGGCAATCGCGAATATGATCAACGCCTACATTCACTTCACGAAGCCGGACAAGGGACCTCTGGCGGACTTTGACACCTACGGCCCTGACATGATCAAGGAATTCGTCGGCGGCATTGAAAGCCAAAAGGGAAGGCTGGAACAGGCTATGACGGACATTGCGGAAACTGTATCGTTCCGGATGCCTGCTGTTGCTGGCGGCTCTGTTGTCCCGTACAGCGTGTCCAGCGCTGGCGGAGGCTCTGGCGGAGCGGACCTTGGAAGCATGATGGAGCGGTTCATGTCTGCACTGGATACCTTTGAGGATTCAATCCAAAACATGCAGCTTGTCGCCCAGTTCGGCAGTTTCCGTGTCATCGCGGAGGCAGTGGAAAAAGAGATGCGGCGAAAAGCGAGATCCGAAGGGAGGTAATAGTCAATGACGGCAAAACAGAATAGCTATTACTTCTATATCGGGAATACCAACATCGCGCCGTTTATCGAAGAATTTAAGTGGGAATACAACGATGTGGACGCGCCGAAATCCGGGCGTACACTTGACGCGGTTATGCACAGAGGAAGGGTGACGGACAAGCGGAAGATCTCCATCAAGCTTGTGCCGGTCACCCTTTCCCAGTGTACGAAGATCATATCAGCGCTGAGGACGCAGTATATAGGCATTAATACCAACATGCTTCCGGAAGGAGCCGTGTCATTCACCGCTTATAACAGTTCAAGAAACGGCGGCATTGGATTCATCGACACGAGCGGCGCGGTGATGAACCGGGACGTATCATTCAATATCATCGAGAGATAAAAGCGAGGTGGACCGATGCAAGAGGTAAACTCCACCTACCGAGAAATATTCGACAGCGGAGATTATATCTCCGAGGCCTATGTGGTCATCAACGGAGTAACCTATCAGCAATCAAAGCTGTATAGCATGTGCACACGAAAGAAGCTCTTCAAAGAGAAAAAGCCCATGTTCGGAAATGCGATTGCCGGTGAGATTGAGATTTCGATGGAAGACCCGGAACGGGAGATCCCGCGCGGGGCTTCCATCAAGCCTTATTTCCGACTGAGAAGCGGAAACAAGGTATCTCCGTGGTATCAGAAGGGCGAATTCTTCATCAATACCAGAGAAGCAGACGACGAAACGGGACGGCTGGAAATCTACGGCTATGATGCTTTGCGAAAAGCGGAAAGAGACTATCCGTCATCGACTCTGTCGTGGACGGCGACAAGCCCGAACGCTTACACCGTCGTCAAAGAAATCGTTGCGCACATGTTCGGAGTGTCGTATTCAACAGTCAACGGCAGACCGACAAACTATATTGAGCAAGACACCATAACAAAGCTGCAAGCGGCAACGCATATCATCGGATTCCCTGCACAGTATACGATGCGGGAAGTTCTGGAAAGCATTGCGACCATGTACGGCGGCAACTTCATCATGTCCGATACCGGCAAGCTCAGCCTTGTCGGATTTGTCGATATGCTGGAAGAGACCTTCTATCTCATTACGGAGAACGGAAGGCGAATTACCTTTGGCGGAACAAGAATTCTGCTGAGGGCGTGAAAGGAGAGTGATGCGGAATGTCTGACAGCGTAACATTGGAATACGGGGCAGGTCAATTCAGCACCTCTCCAAAATTCGCGCCCTATGACATGATTATCCTTGCTCTGGATGAGAACAACTACATCTCCAGCCCGGGAGCGAAGATCCTTGAAGTAACCGATTCATCCGCCATGACGGATACCTCGAAAAGCTACGCCTACACCGGAAGTGAAAGAGGTTACACGACAAACAAGTGGTATTCCTACAGCGGCAGCGCATGGGTTGCCGGAAGCAACTACACACCGTGGGCCAACCGGAATACGGGGACCTACACCTTTACTTGGAATACGACGCAGAACAAGTGGCGGTACAACACTTCGAGCACCTACTACACGACGGAGCAACTGTACTCCACCTACGGCATAGAGGTCCACTTCGCAAGCGTAACCGGATTCACGGACCAGCCAAAGGATGGAGACGTGATTACGGTTGTGCTGATCAAGACTACCGACTCGAACGTCAATGACAAACAGAACGTTTCTTTGAACATCACCATGACCAGAAGCGGCACCTGCATGGAAGCAGCGTGCCCTCTGGTCAAACCGGCAGAACGTCAGTCCGTGGCGGACAACCTTCTGAAAGACCTGTATGGCTATGAGTATCAGCCGTATTCGGCGACGACAGCGATTGTAGACCCTGCTGCGGAGATCGGAGATGCGATTCATGCTTACGGATACTACAGCGGAATCTACGAGCAGGAATTGACCTTCGACTCCATGATGGCGTCGGATATCGGGGCCCCGTGGGAAGAAGAGGTTGACAACGAACTGGAATATGAGTCCAGCACGGACCGCAACTACAAGCGGAAGTTCGCCGATATTGCGGCGGAGTTCCTGATTAAAGCCGATGAAATTTCCGCACGAGTTACCAAAGAAGGTGCGGGAGACGGCTTTAGCTGGTCTCTGGTATACGACAGCTGGACGGTCAAAAAAGGAAATACAGAGGTCCTGAAGGTCGATGCGAACGGGCTTCATGTAACCGGAGACGGTACGTTCACCGGAACGATTTATGCGAACGCCGGTGAGTTTACCGGCGACATCAAAGGCGGCACCATCCATATTGGAAACAACTTTTCTGTTGACAGTTCCGGAAACATGAATGCGTCGAACGCGACATTCAGCGGATCGATCTCCGGTTCTACCATAACAGGCGGCACCATCAATATTGGAAACGGGAACTTTTTTGTTGACAGTAATGGAAACTTGACTGCGAACAATGGTACGTTCGGTGGCAATGTAAGCGCAAAGAATGTCTTGTGGGATAGTGCGAACGGTACTCATGGACTTTATTCTGGCCTTGGCTTGGTCGGTAACAGTATTACAACAGGTCAAACCTCAGCCGGAATCAACACATCTCTTGGTTACGCTAATTTCTCAAACGGCGTTTTTAACAATACGGAAAAAGCAACGTATGTAAATGCCGGAAGATACTATGGTGACTCGTACTGGCTGCGATATACGCGGTCCAATGGCGGCGAAGCACTCGGCCTTCTTGATAACCATACACACTACATGTCCGAGAGCAACGGAAATATTGTTATAAGTGGGCCGGATTTTGAACATACCAGCAATTCTTTTAAGATAGCCAATACCCAGACATATAAGGACATGGTATTGGCGCTTACTATTACGTCCTTTAGTACGAATAATGCATATAGTACATACAAGGGGTCAGACAACAACTATTATGCATCAATTTCGATTTCTGCCAAAAACGCCGATGGAACAGCCAAATACACACACACAGAAACAATCAATGTGACGTCTGTTGTCAACTGGGCCAGACAGGGATATACGCAAGGAACGTTCACACAGACGAGTGTGTGGCTCGGATACAACGCCGGATATAATTACCCGAAACTGTACACAGAAGATGGCGCGTATTATTACGATGCGCATACAGGACTTGGAAGCGACAGAGGAACGGCAACGTATTATGTTAAAAGTTGAATTAGTCTTTATGGAGGTATGATGTGGAAATAATGACGGCAAAAGGGAAAAAGTTTGAATACGATATGTTAGTGGAAAATCCGACTCCACCAAGACTCTATATCCATATCATAAATTCGAGCTTGCCCGAGGTTGCTGTGGTGTTTACTGATCAGAGTGAACTACCAATTGTCGGAATGCCAAAATATACAGAGTTTCAAAGCATTTCTGCTACTCCTTATGGCGTGAATGTTGCTTTGAAAGTCGAGGGGACTTAAATAACAATCGGAGGTAAAACATGGCGAAGAATAAGTATTGCATGATTGAGAAGGGTTTGCTTGCAAACCTGATCGGCACATTGAAGCAACTGAATGTGCAGGGCTACGACAGCATGAACATGCTTGTCGGCTGCGTATCGCTTCTTTCTGAAATGCATGAACATGGCGTAGTTGGTGCTGCGCCGGGTGACTTTGTTCCGGAAAAGAACGAAGGACCTGAAAAAGTGGAAGAAGACTCCGAAGAGGAGGGATAATGTATGGCTGATGCCGCGATAAGCTCTCTTGCTGCTGCTGAAAACATAGGTAACGCTGACCTGTTCGTGCTGGAGCAGAACGGGCAGGCCAAGAAACTGAGCGGCGCGACTCTTGCAAGCTTCATCAACCGCGATGTTATGTCGGTGACGGTCAATGAGCTCCTGACGACCGAATCTCCAAGCGTGGACTATGACCTCATCACAGGCGCTCTGATCCTCGGAATCCCGAAAGGGAACAGCATTGTCCGCGCCTATGTGGACAACAATTATCAGCTGATCATGGAGTGGGCGGACGGCACGACAACCTCCGTTGGTACCGTGCAGGGTGAAACCGGTAAATCGGCTTATGCCTATGCGGTAGAGCAGGGATACACGGGCTCGGAAACGGACTTCGCAACGCTGCAAATCAATCTGTACAACGCTTCCTTGAACGAGGATGAGCGCGTACAGGCTGAAAACGAACGCAAGACCGAGTACGCCTACATGATTCAGCGAATGAACGATAAAATTGCCGCTATGGACGCATTGGTTAATAAGGCCGATGCGTCCGTGTCCGGTACTACCCTGATAATCACAAGACTTGGCACGTCAGTCGTCGATACCACACTGATGATTGCCTGATGTGAGGTGAAAGCATGGCTAACAGACCTATTGAACATGTCTATGTAAACGACACCACATACGATGTCAAAGACATCTACGCAGAGCGCTCGGAAAACAAGGCGAGCGCTTTTTCTGCGGTCCCCGGTGACACAAAGTTCCCGACTGAGAAACTGGTCAAGGACAATCTGGACCTGAAAGAGAATGCCGCAAACAAAATTACCACCTTCGCCGGAATTGTCCCGAACGACACCCAGTATCCGTCTGCGAAACTGGTAAAGGACACCATCGATCAGGTTGTCACGGACCTTGGCGGCAGCATCGACGGAATCGACTTCACGCCTTATGAGCGTCATGCCAACCGTGTTTCCGTTTTTCAGGCTACCCCGGATGATACACACTATCCGTCTGAAAAACTCGTCAAGGACAATCTGGACGCCCTCAGCACTGGCGTTTCCAACGTCAGAACGGTTGTTGTGTCCGCACTTCCTGCAATCGCAGACGCGTCTGAGACGGTAAACTACGTCCTGTACACGAGCGGCCTTGCCCTTCTGTATAAGAAGATCGAGGGCGCATGGGTCCTGATCAGCGGTTCCAAGGCCTATGTCGGAGACAACCTTCCGTCTACCGGCGATATCTTCACGGAATACTATATTCCGAACCCGACCGGCGACAACTACCTGCATTATCGGTGGGCTGATCCCATTGCCGCAGACCCGGAGCACGGCACTGAGGCTGTCCCGGGCCGGTTCTATGCAATCGGGTCCGACGCGTACTCCAAAGCAGAGGTCGACGAGATCCTTGCCGATTACGAAGTGCTGTCGAATAAGGTTACGTCTATCACTTCCGCATCGACGGACACTCAGTATCCTTCCGCAAAGGCCGTCTATACGTCTCTGCAAAGCCTTCAGAGTGCTCTGGAAGGTAAGGTGGAAGATTCCACGCAGGTTGTTTCGAGCGTTCCTTCGGCTGCTTCTGCCGACGAGAACGTCAACTATGTCGTGAAGCAGGGGACCGGCGCTCTTCTGTACCGCAAGATCGACGGCGTCATGAAGATGATCGGTGGCGCGATGGTAAAGGTAGTGTCTGCGCTTCCGGAGGACGGGAACGGCGATCCTGACGGCGATGAGTTCACGGACTACTATGTGGCGACGACAGACCCGAAAATCTATCTGCACTATCGGTGGTCCGACACGCTCGGTGACTTCTATGCTGTCGGTGCGGATGCCTACTCAAGAACACAGATCGATAACAAGCTGTCTGAAATCACCACCAATCACTCCACGGATATCAGCGGTATCAATGATGCCGTGAACGGCCTCGGCAGAGCAATCGAGAGTGCAAATGCCGATATCGACGAACTGCGCGGGGATATCAATGAGTATTCCATGTCTCTTGTCCAGAACGGCGACGTGTACTTGATTGAGATGTATGAGAACGAAGACACGGAAAACCCGGTCAGTACCATCACGCTTCCTCATGGAACCGGTGGCGGTGGCGGAACGAGCGGCACAACGATCATGACGGTCGAACGCATTACGCCGACGCCTCTGTCTGTGATTCCGACTGATACAATCGTTCTTCAGGTCAACTATTCTTCTGTTGACTCGGACAATGAGACGGTAGACGGATCGTATGTCCTCAAAATGGGCAACGCTGTTGTTATGACCGGCGCAATGGTGCAGGGCCTCAATAGTTTTAATGTCACCAACTTCTGCACGGTAGGTTCTCAAAAGTTCACCCTCACCGTCACGGACGACGGCGGGTCCATGAACACAAAGTCTTGGACTGTGCAGGTTGTCGACGTCCGTATTGAATCAGCCTTCAGCGACAGATACACGAACGCAACCGGGAAGGCTGTCAACGTCACATACACGCCTTACGGCTCTGTCCCGAAGGTAGTTCATTTCAAGCTGGATGGCGGGGATCTTCCCTCCGTGACGACCTCGGCTTCCGGTATCCTTCAGAGTTATTCCGTCCCGGCGCAGTCCCACGGCGCACACCTTTTGGAATTCTGGATGACAGCAACAGTCAACGGTGAAAACCTCGAAACCGACCACATCTTCAAAGATATCATCTGGTACGACGAAGCCAGCGACGATCCGGTGATCGGCTGCATTTATCGGTATGACCATTATGGCCTTGCCAATGTGAAGCAGTACAACACCTTCAATATTCCCTATGTTGTCTATGATCCCAGAACTTCAAACCCGACCGTGGAACTTAGAGTAGACGGCAATCTGGTAAGCGAACTGCATCTCAGCACGGCGTCCAACACATGGTCCTACAAATCCGATGTTGTAGCAACCCATATCCTGACAATCACCTGCCGCACGACTACGGTTACGCTGCGTGTGAATGTGCAGGAGCTTGGATATGACATTCAGCCTGTGACCGCAAACCTTGACTTCGACTTCAACCCTGTCGGAATCACGAACGCGTCTTCAAACAGGCTGTGGACCGATGCGAATAACCCGGATGTTAAACTTACGGTCTCCGACAACTTCGACTGGAACAACGGCGGATATCAGGTGGACAGCGACGGAAACCAGTATTTCTGCGTCCGGTCCGGAACAAGAGCCTATATCTCTCACCATCTGTTCGGAACCGATCCGAAGCAGAACGGCGAAGAGTTCAAGATCATCTTTAAGGTGTCGAGCGTCCGTGATAAAGATGCGACCTTCCTGACCTGCCTGACCGGCGCGGCCAATGACAAGGTCGGCTTCAAGATGCAGGCCCATGAGGCGACGATCTACACCTCCACCGGCTCTCTTGTGACCAACTACTGCGAAGACGATATCATCGAATTCGAGTACAACATCAATTCCATCGACCTTGAGACTGACGGCGCGACATCGTTTATCATGACCTACGAAGACGGCGTGGCCGCGAGACCTCTGCTGTACTCCAACGCGGAAGACTTCCTGCTGTATCAGCTGAACCCGGTGAATATCACCATCGGTTCTGATGACTGCGACGTTTACATCTACCGCATGAAGTCCTACAGTTCCGCCCTGACCGACAGCAATATCCTGTCCAACTTCATTGCGGACGCAAGAGACTCCGAGACCATGATCAGCCGGTATGAACGCAATCAGATCTACAACGAAAACAATGCGCTCACACCGGAATCCGTTGCTGCGGCGTGCCCGGACCTGAAAATCATCAAGATTTCCTGCCCGCATTTCACGAACGACAAGAAAGACTATGTCAGAGACACAACGGTACAGTGCCTCCACATGAACGGCGATCAGGTCCTTGACAACTGGACCATGAGGTATATGTATCACGCCGGACAGGGAACAACCTCCAACCGTTACGGTCTTGCCGGACGCAACATCGATATCATCGGCGGTTTTGACGGAGAAAGTCAAGTGGTAAGCAAAATTCCATTTGACAGCACCTATATCACGGAGCTTACGCTTGGCGATGGCAGCAAATACTATGGGCAGGACGCGAAAGTCGCTCTGACCCGGACCTCGGAACCGAATACATGGTTTAACATCAAGGTCAACATCGCTTCCTCCGAAAACGCGAACAACGCGCTTCTGCAGAAGAGATATAACCAATACATCCCGTACAAGACCCCAGCGCAGAGAAGAAACTCCAAGCTGAAAAACAGCATGGAATTTGTGAACTGCGTCATCTTCCTTCAGGAAAACGATCCAGACGTCACCACTCACAGAGAATTCGATGATACCAACTGGCATTTCTATGCGCTCGGCAACATCGGCGACTCCAAGAAAACGGACTTTACCCGCGTCAATGATCCCACGGACCAGAATGAGTTTGTAGTTGAAGTATCGGACAACACCCTGCCGAACAGCACCTTCGATACCGGATACTACAACGCGGACGGAAGCATTCGGTACCCGATCTCCATGGCCGAATGGACCGCGACCAATGGATATTCCGAAGTCACGGACTCCACGCTTCTGAATATCAAGAATCTGGGCCTCCTCTACGAGAGAAGCGGAAACACCTACAGAAAAACCACTGACACCAGCATCGACTCCGGAAAGACCTATTACATGGTCAATTACGTAAGTCCGAAGTATCGGTCCCTCTATATTGACGAGTACCGTTATAACGTGGACAAGAACGAGTACGACCAGATCAGCGGTTGGGACGCCTCCTTCGAGTTCCGTTATGACGCGTCCGGTACGAAAGACGGAGAGTCAATGTCCGGCAGCGAAGTCAAAGCACTTCAGACCAGACTCAAACAGGTCTTCCGGAATATGTACGAGTTTGTCATCACGTCCAGTGATACAGATTTCGTGACGCATTTTGGAGACTGGTTTATCACCGAATCACCGCTGTACTGGTACCTGTTCACAGAACGGTACACGATGATTGATAACCGTGCAAAGAACTCCTTCTGGCACTGGGGCAAAACGTATATCACCACGGCAGAAGCTGCGGAGCTCGGTGACGCAAACATCAATGCGGACGGAAACCAAATCTATATTGTGGATGATGCGGCAGCGGCGATCAATGACGGCTACCGTTTCGACCTGTGGGACTACGACAACGACACCGGCCTCGGTATCGACAACAACGGCGAACTGAATATGACCTACGGTCATGAAGACATCGACTACAAGGTAGACGGCGACCCGTCCTCCGGCTGGATCTTCAACGCTGCGGACAGCGTCTTCTGGCGCAGAATTCGCGGACTGATGGGATCTCAGCTCAGAACGATGTATCAGAGCCGTGAAAGCTTGAACTGCTGGTCCGCAACCTCCCTGATCAACGAGTTCGACGCATGGCAGGAGCAGTTCCCGGAAGAGCTCTGGCGTCTGGACGTTGAGAGAAAGTATCTGAGACCGTACTATGTCGGCAACCCTGTTGCAGGCATGGGAGCGACCGCAGACTTCCTCCAGAACATGATGAACGGACGCAAGCGTTATCAGCGCCGTCAGTTTGAACGCGACCAGGAAATCTACATCGGCACCAAATACTTCGGCATGAATCAGTGCGCAGACTCACAGGCAATCTCCTTCCGCTGCAACACGCCTCAGAGTGCTGTGGTTAAGCCGGATTACACCATCAGGATTGTACCGTACTCCGACATGTATCTGTCCGTGGCTTATGGTAACTCTTCGCCTCAGACGGTACGTGCCAAAGCCGGTGTGGAGTACACCTTCACCACCACGCTTACCACGATGGACGATACGCAGATCCTTATCTACTGCGCTGAAAACATCATGGCCCTGAATGACCTTTCGGCCTGCTATATCAGAGCAAACAACTTCTCGCAGGCCAAGAGGATGAAGACTCTTGTGATCGGCAGCAACACTCCCGGATACGCCAACAACTTCATCACGGCGCTGCAAATTTCTGGCGGCAACGCTCAGGATACGCAGACCCTTGCTCTGGAAACGCTGGATATCCGCAACTGCCCGAACCTCACCGGATCTGTGAACTTCTCCAACTGCCCGGACCTCAAAACGCTTCTGGCAGAAGGAACGTCCTTGTCCGGCGTCACCTTCGCAACGAACGGCAAGATTCAGACCGCACATCTCCCAAGTACAATCGCCGGTCTGACTCTGAGAAACCTGAATTACCTGACCGACCTTGAACTGGCAGGGTACGACAACCTCGTTACTCTTGTAAGTGAATACTGTGCTATGGACCCGCTTTCCATCGTATATGCGGCCCAGAACTCACTCCAGATTCTCCGAGTGCTCGGAATCAACTGGCAGTCCTACAACACAGATCTGCTGAATAAGATTTACGCAATGAGCACGTCGGTACTGAGCGGTACATGGGAAGTCACAGGGTATATTCGTCAGTCTGAAATTGATCGGTTCGGCACCAAGTGGACCGACCTCGACCTGATCTACAACGAAGACAACATCATCCCTCAGCAGATTGTAACGTATCGGAACTGGGACGGCACCGAACTGGCAAGGACCCTCGTAGACACCGGCTCCAACCCGCCCAACCCGATTGACGCGGGAATCATCACGGAAATCCCCACAAGAGAACCGGACGCCCAGTATGTTTACACATACAGCGGATGGGACGGACTGGACCAGATCGTTTACAGCAGCACGGACGTCACTGCCGCATTCAGCACGGAGCTTCGTGAATACGAGGTTTCGTGGTATATCCACGTCGGTGACCTTCCTCTCCTGACAAAGAAGGTCACTTACGGAGACGAGGCAATCTATGACGGCGAGACGCCCACGGATAACACGGCAGAAACCGTCAGCCACACATACCGCGTCTTTAGAGACTGGGACAAGAGTACCGGCTGCGTCACAGGCAATCTGTCCGTTTATGCGCAGTTCGATGAAGCAACGATTCCTCCGGTTGGAAAAGAGCTTGCGGACATGACAGACGCGGAGAGATACGCAATTCGCAGAAACGGTCTGGCGAGTTCGAGGTATACGGTTGGAGACTACTTCAATGTCGTGCAGGGCTATGATCCGGAATTTATAGACCCGAATCCTTACGCAGACGGATCATATCACCCGGGGTACGTGAAGCAGCAGATGCTTCTTGAAAACCGGTGGTTTGACGGAACGGACTACTACGACACCGGCATTAAGCTGTTCGATGCGAATTCCCCGTCCTTCACGCTCGCGATTGACTACGAATTCGTACTGGGCAACATTGCCGGGGCAACCTTGGCGTCCTGCGTCGACACGAATACGAACGTCGGGTTCATGCTCAATTTCAGCCTGAATACATCCACAAGAACAAGCTCCTTCTCAAGAATCACGTGGGGCAGCAACACACATCAGAGATGCGGCTTCTGCGGGCAGAGAAACATTATTGTTCTCAGATATACCAAAGGCTCCAATAACCTGATGGTTTATTCCTTCAACGGCACGTCAAGCTCTTCGTATAATATCTACGACACGGATACCGCAAGGAACCTGATTGTCGGCCCCAAAGCAGCGACCCATTCACAGAGCTTGGTATTCGGCGGAGTTGTTTACAACGAGGCTGGGTACATCACAGGAAACCTCGCAAAAGGCTGGATACACTACGCAAAAGTCTGGTACGGCGATCTTGGCGACGATGTGTGCAAGCAGATTGTCAACTGGCCGCACGAGACCATGAAATGCGTGTATGTCGGAAGCAACCGTCAGTTTGTCGCCGGAAGCAATATCACCAGAGCAGACGCACAGTTCGTGTTTGCATCCGCGATGCCCTACATGAAAGCATTCAGCAACACGTCGGCCACATCGGAGTCGTGGGAAACGGCGACACTTCGCCAATTCATCCATGACAGAATCGTGAAGTCGCTTCCGAAGACGCTGCAAAGTGCCCTGCAAAAGGTCCGGATTGTAACGAAGGCAGGCAGCTACACCAACCTTCAGGTCAATACGGACGACTACATGTATCTTCTGTCTATCCGTGAAGTCTATGGAGATATAGGAAGCGGATACTTTGACCCCGAACAGGAAGCCGGGTATCTCTCTTATTACTCTTCCGATTTCGCGAAAGCGCAGGTCTATCTCCCAGGAGCGCAGCTTGAAACAAGACAGAGCAATGTTCCCGGAAGAAGAATCTTCTCACAAAGCACAGACCCGACGAGAAGCGGCGAGCAGGTCAAAGAAGGCGATATCTGGATTGACACTTCTTATTCCTACTATTATGTTTATTACTTTGTGTCTCAGGACACGGTGAATAAGCATAGTATGCTTGGCGGCAGAGTGATCAACAACGGCACGTCTACGACCCAGAGCTATTGCAGAATCCCGTATGACAGCAACGGCTCTCCCGGACTGTGGGTGCAAGGGTACGAATACTGGATGACCAGATCTCCGTACTACTACAACGGCAGCTCCAACTATGACGCCTATCGGTACTACAGGTATCGCATGAACAGCACGACCTACGTGAGCGGGACAACAAGTGAACCGTTTGTTGTCGGCTTCTCAATCTAAACGGCACAAGGGCGGGCACCGACAAGGTGTCCGCCTTACTCTAAACGGAGGTAAAAACAAATGACTTACTACAAGGTCCTGACCGAAGACGGCTTTATAGGAGTCGGAACAACAGAAAACCTCGTAAAATACCAGAAAAAGCACAATACGACCATCGGGTGTCCGGCAGAAGAGGCGGAGTGCATCATGATTGGTGGTACCCTGTACCATGACCGGTGGATGCTCCCGTTCAACACCACGGAATATGAATATTCCAATGCAGACGTTCAGGTGATTGAAAAGGACGAATATGATGCTTTGCTTTCCGCGATGGAGAACGGCGAGGAGATCAAGACTGTGGAAGAGCCGCAGGAAGTCACAGAAGAACCGGACGAAGCCAAGACAGAAGATGTGACGGTTGACTACGTCCGGTCTGTCAAGCTCAAAGAGCTTGGGTTTGCCTGCAATAAGGCAATCACGACCGGTTTTGATATCGAACTCTCGGACGGTGAGCAGCATCACTTCTCTCTGACCTTGCAGGATCAGCAGAACTTGAACGAGATTCAAGCAAAAATCCTGATGGGCGATACAGTCCTGTATTATCATGCGGACGGCGAAGAATTGAAACAGTTTTCAGAACAGGACATGCTTGCCGTCATCGGTGCCGGAAGCCAGCACAAGCTCAGGCACCTTACCTATCACAACTGCCTGAAGGCTTGGGTGAAGTCCCTGACGAGGATTAAGAACATCCAAGCGATTGAATACGGCAGTGAGATCCCGAAGAAATATCAGTCGGCCTTGTACAAGAACTTGTACGCTGGCTGATTTTTTATTATGAGCACGAAAAGTAACTCGGAAGGAGGTAGAGGAGATTGTCTGTAGCAAGTAACGTCACGATCGTCACATTCAAACCGGGCAAAAGACACGCGATTGTAGATCCTCCGCTTTGGCAATACGACGTGGGGCAGATTTTGAAGTTCGGAGACCTTGACCTTCCTTCTGTGTATGAAGTCCAGTTCTCCAACGAACCGTTCAAAGGGAAAGCCAAGCCTCAGATTGGCGGACCGGACGGGGTGGAGATCCCGAACGAGTATTTTCTGTCCGGCGCTTCGATCCACGCATGGCTGTATCTTCATGTTGGAGCGAATGACGGTGCGGTTGAATACCATGTCGAAATCCCGATCAACCGCAAGTCCGAACGCGTCGAAGAGGAATTTACGCCTGTCCAGAGAGACTTTGCGGAACAGACCCTTGCAGCACTCACACAAGTTTCGGCGGAGGTTACGACCGCGAGAGATGAAACCATCGAGGCCGCAGAAAGTATCCTTGGTGCAGAAGAAAGGGTTGCCGCCCATGCGGATCAGGTAGCCGCAAACGCCCAAGCGGCGGCTGAGTCGGAGGTCAATGCGAAAGCCTCGGAAGACGCGGCGAAACTGTCTGAGGACAACGCCAAAGTATCTGAGGACAACGCGAAAGAGTCCGAAACCAAAGCCAAGGAATACGCGGATGCAGCCAAGGTCTCTGAGGACAACGCGAAAGAGTCGGAAGACAATGCAAAGCTGTCCGAAACGAACGCGAAGTCTTCTGAGGAAGCCGCGCAGCAGTCACAAGAGACTGCTGCAACCTCGGAATTTCACGCTGTAGCCGCGAGAAATGCGTCAGAAGAAGCGAGAGACGCTGCCTATGATGCAAGGGACCAAGCGGCGGACTATGCTGAGGCGGCGCGGCAAGTAGCGACAGAGATGGGATTTGTCAACTTCTACATTGATGAGAACGGCGACCTGATCATGCTGAAAACCATCAATGTTACGGATATCAACTTTACTCTTGAGGAAGGAGATCTGATTTTTCATGCCTACTATCGAGGAACATGACGGTCTCGTCGATGTAAAAACCAATCTCGGTCATGTCAGCGCCTACGCCATTGCCAAAGCTCACGGTTTTGAGGGGACTGAGGCAGAATGGGAGGCTATGATTGCAAACGCCGGTACCTACGGACAGCAGGCTATGGCTTCTCAGGCAGCAGCCGAAACGGCGAAAAATGCAGCAGAAACCGCGCAGGCTGCTGCGGAAGCTGCGCAGGCGGCAGCGGAAGACGCAAGGGACCGGACCGGCGAAGAACTTGCAAACAAGGTTGACGTTGTCGCCGGTAAAGGACTCAGCAGCAACGACTATACCGATGCCGAAAAAGAAAAGCTGGCCGCGATTGAGGAAGGCGCGAACAAGAACGTCACCGTCGACTGGAACGCGACCTACGGCGACGCCTTCATCCGAAACAAACCGAGAAATCTGGTCCAAGACGAGAATTACGTCCACACAGACAACAACCTGACGGATGCGCTGCTGGAGAAACTGGAAAACATCGAGGCCGGTGGTCAGGTGAACGTGCAGGGGGACTGGACCGAGACTGACACCGAGTCCGATGCCTTTATCCGGAACAAGCCCGAAAACCTTGTACAGGATGCCAACTACGTACACACAGACGAGAACTTCACCAGCGCACAGAGACAGAAGCTTCAGAACATTGAAGCCGGTGCCGAAGTCAACGTACAGGCGGACTGGACCGCCGTTTCCGGCGACGCCGCAATTCTGAATAAACCGGAACATCTTGTCCAGGACGCGGATTATGTGCACACGGACAACAACTACACCACGGAAGAAAAAATGAAGCTTGCCGGGGTGGAGGCTGGCGCGGAAGTCAATGTGCAGGCTGACTGGGCAGAGACGGACAGCACGAGCGATGCGTTCATTAAGAACAAGCCTCTGACCGACGTAGATAACGCTCTCAGTGATACGTCCACTGATCCTGTACAGAATAAGGTCGTCAAGGCGGCTCTGGATGAAAAGGTAGATAAGGTTGCCGGGATGCAGCTCTCTCAGAACAGCTTCACGAACGGTGAGAAAGAGAAGCTTGCGTCCATTGAAACAGGAGCAACAAACGTTACGGTTGACTCCGCAATCTCGCAGAATTCCGATAACCCGGTATCGAGTAAGGCTATCTACACAGAGCTTTCCAAGAAGGTTAATTCAAGCGGATCGAAGCAGCTTTCCGATGAGAATTTCACTTCTGAAGAGAAAACAAAGCTTGCCGGTATCCAGAACGGCGCTACCAACGTAAGCGTTGATGTTGCAATCACTCAGAACTCCAACAATCCGGTCACGAGTGCGGCAATCTACGCGGAGCTTGCGAAGAAGGTTGACGCGGACGGCGGTGCTGGGCTCTCAGACAATAATTTCACCGATGCTTATAAAGAAAAGCTTGATGGAATTGCCTCGGAAGCTACAAAGACGATTGTAGATGCTACGATCACCGAAAATTCCACGAATCCTGTTACCAGCGCGGCAGTATTTGCAGCACTGGCAACGAAAGTGGATGCGGACGGTGGAGCCGGACTCTCGGATAACAACTTCACAGACGCATACAAGACAAAGCTGGAAGGAATTGAGGCCGGTGCTAACAAGATCACGGTAGATTCCGCGACTTCCACGACTTCCACCAATCCGGTGCAGAACAAGGTCATAACCGGAGCTGTCAATACCGAAAATACCAGAGCCACAACGGCAGAGAACGATATCAAGAACAATCTGATTGCCGTTTCCGATACTCAGCCGACCGCTGCAACTACGAAGCTGTGGGTCAATACGAATTCTGATGAAGACACCGTCATGATTCCGACTCTGGAAGATGTGGCGGCTTCTTGGTTTGTGGATTCCGATTACAAGGCCAAGATGAAGAAGTACTTTGAATTGAGCGGCTGCAATGCAATGCAGGATCTTACCTCCATCTGCGATAAGTGGTACAGAGCGACAAGAACCGGATGGACAGGCGGTGTGAGATTTGCGGTCCCTGCTTCCGGCGCGGCAGCGAACTCAGACGGTACAAAAACCGGAGACAATGCCGGACTGACCTGCGTTCCGTCTACCACAGAACAGGCGAATACGGACGATTACAAGAACCTTCCACTGTTTGCCTGTGTTGACTGCAATGTATATCTGGATGATACCGGAAAGCCGCACATTACCGGCATTGATGGCGTCGGCGGCGTGTTCGAGCGGAACAATCCGGAAAAGATTGTCGGCGTTCTGCAAATGGCTGGATGGGTGCGGTTCGTCAACAACGGCGAGACCTATGGATGGGACTACACCGATGAAGAGAATGCGAGCGGCTTCCATCCGTTGAGTGAAGCGGTAGAGCTTGCGGACAACTCGGTCCGAAGTTGGGTTGTGCATGGCAAGTACAACTTTGGCGAGAACTGGACCTGCTGTTCCGGCGTCAAAACAAAGGTTTGGAATGTGTCCCACAACACACAGCTTTCCGGCGTTCGGACCCAGTGGGGAACAAGGTACTGCGGCGCAACGAGCGCGGATGACGCATGGCTCAAACTGATGCTTTATCTCAAATATGGTCAGCTCGATTCCGACCGTATTCTCCACGGCTGCAATAACTACAACTATGAGTACCAGCCTGCCCTTGCCGAAACCGGAGTGGAAAGAATCCTTCTCACGACCGCGCAGGCCGCGAACCTGATTGTCGGTTCAACGATTGTCCTTGCAGCATCGAAACGTGCTCAGAGCAACGTTCTGGACCGCGTGAGAATCACGGAAATCCGGACAGTCGAAGTAGATGGGGCTTCTTACGGCGCTGTTTATGTGGACAATGGCGGCACCACGTTTGATACGACAACGGAAATGTGGCTGTCTACCATGCAGTGGTATACCGGCAGCACGGACGACGTCCTCGGCAATGACGGCGGTATCGATCCCGCCTCGGATAAGTACCCGGTCAAGCTTCAAGGAATTGAATACATGGTCGGATGCTACGAGGCGATGGGAGATACCATGCTGATCTACGGTGCCAACAACGGAGTGAACTGCTGCACGCCTTGGGTATGCAGAGATGCCACAAAACTGTCTACGAGCAAGACGAGCGATTATGTGAGCTGCGGTCTTGGCATTCCGACACCGGCCTCTGCTGCGTGGCAGTATCCGAAACAGATGCACGGAGACAATGACCTGCCAGAACTGATCTTCCCAGTAGATAACGGCGGAAGCACCTCCGGTGGCCCACGCGATGGTTTTTACACGCTTGCCAATACGAGCGGCACCTATGAGTGGCTGCGCCTCGGCCGCCTGTACTACGGCGTCGGGGATGCTGGGTTGTCGTGCGGTCTCGGTGACTACGGCCTCGCGTACGCGTACTGGAGCATCGGCGGGCGGCTTTCTGTAACCGGTAATAGGGGTGAATTCCAAGCGGCCTAAGACGCTTGGAAGAGGGGACTTTGTCCCCTTATAAAACAATAACAAATTGGGATGGATTGTGCATCCGCTGGTGCCCGGTGGCTGCGCCTCGGCAACCTGAACAACGGCGTCGGGAATGCTGGGTTGTCGTGCGGTAACGGTAAGCAAATTGCCCCTTCATATGGCGACATATGATTGAACTTCGAATAACGGGGGAAGCCTAAATCTTGAAAAAGACAAGGTAATCCCGTGGCGTCAACTATGAAAATAGAACGCCCGAACGACTGACAAGAAGCATCTCTTTTGTGGAGATGATGATACAGTCTACTCCATGCGGAAACGTATGGTAATCAGGAACAACGGCCTCACGAACGCGAACTGGAACATCGGCGGGCGGATTTTTAGAATGATTTTGACACGAATTTGATGAGAGGCGATATGCCTCAAGCACAATTATTCCCACGCTGCGGCGAAAATGTGTCGTTCCGGCACCGGGGGCAGTTATGAGATTTGAAACTGATCCCCGGGTGTATGACGAATAAGGTCATGCACGGGCTTAGTAGAAAAACCGAAAGGCCCTGAGATTCAAAAAGATTCTTTGCCATTGGAGGGATAGACCTTAAACATGAAAACGTACTGCAAAAAGGTAGATCCCTCTGATGTTTCTACGATTGAACCGTTTATTTATGATGCTTTGTATTCCAAGCTTGGCCGCAAAGACTATTCTGACTTTGTTTCAAGATACTGCGACATGCGCCCGAAAGAGATTCGAAAAAAGAAGCATGAAGGTATCGCGCACTATCCGGAACTGGAAAAGGCGGTCAGAAACATTGCGCTGGATATATCTTTGAGGATCAGGCAGCGGTCATTGGATTTGGAGCCTATACGGTTTTCTGTGCGCACGGATGGCCTGAGCAAGAAAACGAGAATTATAGGCATTGAGAGCGTGATACAGCAGATCATTGAACATGTTGCTGTCGGCTGCATGACTGAGCTTTGGAAAGCAAAGTATGAGTATCACCAGTATGCAAGTATCAAAGGGAAGGGTCAACTAAAGGGCGCAAGGGCAATACAGAGATGGACAGAAGAGGGCAAGACAAAATACTTCGTAAAGTTGGATGTGAGAAAGTGCTTCCAAAGCCTGAGCCGCGAAACTGCGATGCGCTGGCTTAAAAGAGATATTGGGAAAAACGGTCAAATGCTTTGGCTTGTGGACTCTCTCTTGACAATGCACGGAGAAGGTCTTGTGATCGGAAGTCTTCTGTCACAGTTCTTATGCAACTATTTTATGAGTTATGCGTATCGGTATGTGATGTCGCTTTCAAAAGAAAGACGGGGTAAGAAAATTAATATGGTTTCCTGTGCTCTGTTCTATATGGATGACATATTGCTGTGCAGCAATGACCGAAGAAATCTCGTCATGGCGGTAAGAAAACTGATCGCCTATATGAAGAAAAGTTTTGGACTGGACATCAAACCAGAATGGCATGTCAAGCGTCATGTGGACTGCGGCATTGATATGATGGGGTATGTGATCAAGTATAACGGCAAACTGAGAATACGTCCCAGAGTGTTCATACGGGCCCGCAGAGCTTTCGTGCGGTCTGCAGAAGGTGATAACTCAATCAAGATTCAAACTCGCGTAGCGTCTTATTACGGCTTCTTCAAAGCGGCAAGGATTATGAAGCTGAGGACGGTACATTTTATTCCGAAAACCGGAAAGAGACGAACAGTCAACGTCCGGGCAATGCAGAAGAAATCAGCTATACTGACAGGTGCAGAAGCAAGGAGGGAAATGGAATGCGCTGCATAAGTGTATCTGCTGAGAAGCAGAAAGATGTTGAAGTAAATATCTTTGATGGAACTGCGCACATCTATCTCAGAACCGGTCATGTAGAAAAGACCGGCGAAGGTGAAGGCTCTGAGGGCGGAAACTACTGGGAATGCGAAGAGGCATATATGACCTGCGATGCGGATGACGCTCCGGCAATTGATGAGATCGGAGAAGCGTTTGACGCGTGGTTTGGTTATGTGTCTGACTGGCAGGCACCGAAAGAGAAGACCCTGAAAGAGCTTCAGGCAGATATCGAATATATAGCGGCAATGTCCGGTATTGATTTGGAGGTGTAACCGGTGGCACTTCACAGCAAAAACTATCTTATGATCAAGAGAAATTTTGACCGGCAGCTTTGGAGCGTTGACAAGGTCAGAAGCCTTGTCGGTGTGCCGAGAACCGGAATCACAGCGGCGGAATTCTTTGAGATAACAGGCGAGGAATTCGGCCCAGAGACTACCGAAAGCTGAGGTTGTACTTGACATGAAGAAAGCTTTGGTATTGGAAAAAGAAGACATTCGCAAGATCCTTGCTGAGAAGTACAAGGTGGACAGCAAGAGTATTATCACAAATGCTTATTCGTACACGGTTGTTCTGGATGACATAGAAGATACGGATAAGCCCGATAATTCAGTAGAGGGCGGTGGTTAATCTATGGCATTGGAGTTCAAAAGAAACAAGCTCAATGTAAAAGACGGAACCGGTACATTCGTTGAGATTCCAGTTCTCGGTGAGCAGGAAACCGAAAAAGCAACTGCCGGTGAGCTCGCAATTGAGGTAAGCAGAGCGACTGCTGCAGAAGATGCTCTTGCAGAGCAAGTCAGCCGTCTTCAAAAAGTGGTGGGTTCTCCGTTCGTTGCGAACACTGCTGCGAGCATGACAAACACTGACAGAGTGTATGTGTATACCGGCAGCGAATCGGGTTATACAGCGGGCAATTGGTACTACTACGACGGCAGCGCTTGGGTGTCTGGCGGTGTATATAATTCCGCAGGAATGAATACTGACACGACGCTTGCAATGGCCGGAATTCCTGCTGACGCAGAAGCCACGGGAGAAGCGGTTGCTGAGTTAAGTCGCCAATTAAGTGACTTAGAGGACACCGTCACCGACTCCACCACCGGACTTGACACCAAAGCTCCTGTGATCTTGGAGACAGCCTCCGGAGCAATCGCCAGCTTTTCCGACGGTGCGGATTCAATGCCTATCAAGAAGCTGGTGGCGCAGATCGAGCCTGTGCAGGATTTGCACGGGTATAGCAATCCGTGGCCTGCGGGTGGCGGAGCTAACAGATGGGATGAAGAGTGGGAAGATGGAAATATTGATGC